>P_2C_Liq_3_UnCtyDRAFT_100442_pt1 | contig 12607 bp, 10 predicted proteins | sample Pon2CUnioCityCA_3_FD_9720 | JGI IMG/M metagenome (IMG submission 9720)
CCGATCCGCCCGCCTGCGTTGATCCGCGGGCCGAGGACGAAGCCGAGGTGATAGGCTTTGGGCGCGGTATCAAGGCGGCCCACATCCGAGAGCGCGACAAGGCCAATGCGCGCGCGGCGGGCCATGATCTTGAGGCCCTGCACCACAAAGGCGCGGTTGACGCCAATCAGCGGAGCGACATCGGCCACTGTGCCAAGGGCGACGAGATCGAGCATGGCAATGAGGTCGGGGGTTTTGCGGCCCGCTTCGCGCAGCACGCGGCCGGCATCGACCAGTGTGAGAAAGACCACGGCGGCGGCGCAGAGATGGGCGAGGTCGCCTGTTTCGTCTTGGCGGTTCGGATTGACCACGGCCAAGGCGGGCGGGAGCGTTTCGCCGCCGAGGTGGTGATCGAGCACAATGATATCTGTGCCAGTCGCGGCGGCGAGGGCCTCGTGGCTGAGCGTGCCGCAATCGACACAGATGATGAGCGAATGGTCGCGCGCCAGCCTCTCCATCGCGGGGGCGTTGGGGCCGTAGCCTTCATCAATCCGATCAGGGACATAGAGCGTCGCGTCATGGCCCAAAGCGCGGAACCAGTCGAGCAGAAGCGTGGCAGAGGTTGCGCCGTCGACATCGTAATCGGCAAAGACAGCCACGCGTTCGCGGGCCTGTAGGGCAGCGACGATACGGGCGGAGGCTGTTTCCATATCTTTCAGGGAGCGCGGGTCTGGCATCAGCTCGCGCAGCTGGGGCGCGAGGAAGCTTGCCGCCTCTTGGGGGGAGACGCCACGGCGCGCAAGCACCTGCGCCAGCGCGCGGGGCAGGTCTGTGTCTTGGACGATCTGTTCGGCGGCGCGCTCAAGCTCGACGGTTGGTCCGAGCCATTTGCGCCCTGTGAGGGAGGTGTCTACGCCTAAATATGCCATGCTCTGCCTGCCTTTTGTCGCTTGTGCCCAGTGTGGCGCAAAGCGGGCTTTTGCACAATCAGACGTCTTCTATGCGCAGGGCGACAGGCTTGCCGACGACCACATCAAGCGCGTCCATGGCTGTGAGCGCGGCCTGAAGCTCTGTGTGGGCTGATTTATGCGTGACAATCAGCACGGGAGCGGATGTGTCGGCGTGGCCGTATTGGCGCATACGGTCGATCGAGACGCCCGCATTGCCCAGAGCTGTGGTGACTTTGGCAAGCGCGCCCGGCTTATCCAGCAGCGAAAAGCGCAGGTAATAGGGCGCGGGGGCCGAGGCGGCGGCGACCGTGGCGGCGACCAGCGCGCGCGCGGGGCGGCCAAAGATTGCGGGGCGGATGCCACGGGCGATGTCCATCACATCGCCCATCACGGCGCTGGCGGTGGGGCCTTCGCCCGCACCGGGGCCGCGCAGAACGACCTGCTCGACCTGATCGCCTTCGAGCACGACCATATTGGTTCCGCCTTCGAGCTGGCCGAGGGGGGAGGTGTCGGGGACAAGGCAGGGCGTCATGCGCTGCTCAAGGCCACGGGCTGTCATGCGCGCCACGCCAAGCAGCTTGATGCGATAGCCCATGTCGGCAGCTTGGGTGATATCTTCGATTGTGATCTCGCCGATGCCCTGAAGCTGCACGCCGTCAAAGTTCACTTGCGTGCCAAAGGCAATGGAGGACAGGAGCGCGAGCTTGTGGCCCGCATCAATCCCGCCGACGTCAAGATTGGGATCGGCTTCCAGATAGCCGAGCTGGTTGGCCTCCTCAAAGACCTCGGCATAGCTGAGGCCTGCGCTTTGCATCCGTGTCAGGATATAGTTGCAGGTGCCGTTCATCACGCCCATGACGCGGGTCATTTCATTGCCTGCAAGGCCTTCAAGGAGTGTTTTGATCACGGGGATACCGCCTGCGACGGCGGCCTCAAAGCGGATCACGGCGCCTTTGTCTTCGGCGGCGAGGGCGAGGGCCTGACCGTGATGGGCCAGAAGCGCCTTGTTGGCGGTGACCACATCTTTGCCAAGGGCGAGCGCGGCTTCTGTCGCGGCTTTGGCGGGGCCGTCCGAGCCGCCCATCAGCTCGACAAAGACATCCACATCATCGCGTTTGGCGAGGGCGACGGGATCGTCTTCCCAAGCGTAGTCAGACAGGTTTACGCCGCGATCCTTGTTGCGCGAACGGGCAGAGACCGCCACAATCTCGATCGGGCGGCCAGCGCGGGCGGCGAGCAGCTCGGACTTCTGGCGCACGATTTTGACGACACCTGCGCCAACGGTTCCGAGGCCTGCGATGCCCAAACGGAGGGGGTGTGTCATGAGATTGCTGCCTTTTGCCTGTGTCTGATGTGTTGCCTAGCGATTTAGCCGCTTCCGCGGGGGCTTGCAATGTTGCTTGTCCGATCTTGTGGCGCAGGCTCAGTCGTATTTGAGGGCCGTCGCTTTGCCGCGAAAGATATAATAGGACAAAATCGTGTAGCCTATGATGGTTGGCAGCACAAAAACTGTTCCGATCAGGATGATAAACAGGCTTTCAGGCGCGGCAGCGGCCTCATAGATCGTGATTTTTTCGGGCACGACATAGGGGTAAAATGAATAGGCCAAGCCGCCAAAGGCCAGTGTAAAGAGCGCGGCGGCGGCGGCAAACGGCCTCCATGCGGCGCGATCATGGGCGCGGGGCAGGCGGCCCAGCTGTCTCCAGACAAACCCCACGAGCAGGGCCGAGACAAGCGGCAGCACCCAGAGATAGGCAATCGAGGGGAAGCTGAACCATCTGTCAAAGATCCGTTCGCTCACAAAGGGCGTGGCGGCGGAGATCGCCATGATCCCTGCGGCGAGGCCCCAGAGACCGCGTTTGGCCCAGCTGATGGCGCGGGTCTGGAGCGCGCCCTCGGTCTTCCAGATCAGCCATGCTGCGCCGATAAAGCCATAGCCGACGGTGAGAAACACCGCCGTCAGCGCGGCGAAGGCGACATTGGGCAAAGTCCATGTGAGGCCCATGATATAGAGGCCGAGCATGAAGCCCTGACTGAGCGCGGCCATGAGCGAGCCTGCAAAGAAGGCCGCGTTCCAGAGCGGCTTTTGAGCGAGCGGGGCTTTGGCGCGCATCTCAAAGGAGACGCCGCGCAGAATCAGCCCGACCAGCATGACAAAGACCGGCAGGTAGAGCGCTGTGAGGATCACGCCATGGGCTGGCGGGAAGGCCACAAGCAAGATGCCCACGGCGAGCACGAGCCATGTTTCATTGGCGTCCCAGAAGGGGCCGATCGAGGCGACGAGCCTGTCTTTTTCGGCCTCTTCGGCCAAGGGCATCAGCAGGCCGACGCCGAGGTCGAACCCGTCGAGCACAACATAGATCAGGATCGAGAGGCCCATGAGCGCGGCAAAGGTCCATGGCAGCCAGACGGCGGGATCTCCGAAATATGTCATAGCGCCTCTCCTGTGGCCTGTGCGCGCAGGCCGGTTTCGCCACGGCGCGGGTAGCTGCGGGCGGAATAGGGCTCGCCGCGGCTGGCTTTGCGGGCCAGATAGGTCACCACGCTGATATAGGCCAGAATGAGGAGCGCATAGACCAGTAAATAGCCGATCAATGTGCCCAGAACCATGCCTGCGGGCACATCTGCGACGGCCTCTTGTGTTGTCATGACGCCGTGGACCAGCCACGGCTGGCGGCCGATCTCTGTGGTATACCAGCCTGCCAGAGTGGCGATCCAGCCGCTGAAACTCATAGCGCTGAAGGCGAGCAGCGCAAGCCTCGGGACGCCGCCCGCGCCGTGGCGGCGCAGAAGATAGAGCCCGCTCCAGGAGAGCAGGAGCATGGCCATGCCGACGCCGACCATGATGCGAAAGCTGAAGAACACAGGCGCAACAGGCGGGTGCAGGGCTTGGCCCTGATCATCGACAAAGTCGTTTAGGCCCGGAACAACGCCGTCAAGGCTATGGGTGAGAATGAGCGAGGCGCCGTTTGGCACCGCGATTTCAAAGCGGTTTTCGCGGGTCTTTTCATCGGGCAAGGCAAAGAGCACGAGCGGCACATTGGGGCCTGTGTCCCAATTGGCTTCCATGGCTGCGACTTTTGCGGGCTGGTGCTCTAGCGTGTTGAGGCCATGAAAATCGCCTGCGAGAATTTGCAGCGGGATCAGGCTTGCGGCTGTGATGACGCCGACGCGCAGCGCGGTTTTGACATCTTCGCCGCGATCCCCCCAGAGCATCCGCAACGCCGAGACGCCAGCTATGAGAAAGGCCACGGTGAGGCCCGAGGCGAGCATCATATGCACAAAGCGGTAGGGCATGGAGGGGTTGAAGACAATCTCGAACCAGTTTGTGGCATGGGCCACGCCGTCGATCATTTCAAAGCCCTGCGGGGTGTGCATCCATGAATTGAGCACGATGATCCAGAAGGTCGACATGGTGGTTCCAAAGGCGACAAGGAAGGTGGCGAGCGTGTGCACCCATGATTTGACCCGTGAGGCGCCAAACAGCATGATCCCGAGGAAGACCGCCTCAAGGAAGAAGGCTGTCATGATCTCATAGGCCAGCAGGGGGCCTGCGATATTGCCGACTTTTTCCATGAAGCCGGGCCAGTTTGTGCCGAACTGGAAGGACATAGTGATGCCCGAAACAACGCCCATGGCAAAGGAGAGGGCGAAGACCTTGACCCAGAACATATAGGCCTGCATCCACTTTTGGTCGCCTGTCAGGCTGAAGCGGAGTTTGAAAAACAAGAGCATCCAGCCCAAGGCGATTGTGATGGTCGGGAACAGGATGTGAAACGATATATTTGCACCAAATTGAATGCGAGACAGCAGGAGCGTGTCCATTTGAAGGCGGCCCTTTTCATCAAAAGTGTTTCTGAGATGTATCTATGATGATTTGGGCGGCGCAAAAGGCACTGCGACAATCGGTGCCGTTTGGCTTAGCTCTTGGGCAGGCGCAGATCCGAGCGCAGGCGGGCTTTGTCGGCGCGGCTCACCACGCTGCCCGAGAGGCGGGCGGCGCGGGCGCGCAGGGCGGCGGCGCGGGCGGTGAGAGCGGCGGCGGTTGTGTCTGTGGCTTGCGGCGGGGTGGTGAGCGCTTCCAGCTCCGAGGTGGGAGCGAGGCTTGGGTAGCCTGCGGCCTTCATCTCGGCGCTCATCTTGGCGTCAAGCTCCGGGAACTCGGCGCAGGCGGCGAGAGAAAGGGTGAGGATGAAGACAAAAAGCGCGCGCATAGGAGGCTCCGAGGGGGCGATTGGCTAAGGTGATGCCTCAGGGGCGGGGAAAGCGCAAGCAAAGGGTTTGATTTGAACGGGTGTTCAGATAAACCTACGCCATGGCACGCACGCAAGGCTCACATTCTGACATCACCGGCCCGCGCATTCGCGCGGCGGCGCGGGTGTTGTTTGCGCGTCATGGCTATGCGGCCGTGTCGATGCGCCAGATTGCCAGCGAAGTCGGGCTTCAGGCGGGGGCTTTGTATAATTATACCGCCGACAAGCAGAGCCTGCTTGCGGAGCTGATGCGCGAGCATATGGACGATCTGCTCGCCGCGCGGGCGCAAGTGCACTCACAGGCACAAGCGCCGCTTGAGGCGCTGGCGGGGTTTGTGCGCTTTCACATCGGCTTTCACATCGAGCGGCCAGACGAGGTTTTCATCGCCTATATGGAGCTGCGCGCGCTTGAGGCTGAGAATTTTGCTGCGATTGAAGGCTTGCGGCGGCGCTATGAAGACGAGCTTGAGGGCATTTTGAAGCGCGGGGCAGAGGCGGGCCTTTTTGTGTTTGAGGACGCCAAGATCACCACGCTGGCTGTGATTGCCATGCTCACGGGGGTGAACACATGGTACCGCAAGGGCGGGCGGCTCAGCCTTGAGGAGGTTGAGGATATTTACTGGAACATGGTGCGCCGCGCTGTCGGGGCGTGAGGCCAGAATAGCAAAGGCTCCTTAGCGTAAACCAAGGAGCCTCTCAGCACTGACCCAAAGCTTGCTTTCGCTCTTTTGGCCAGTGGCCCTTGTTAGGGTCTTAATGCGGATACCGAAATAGAGCCGCCACAACCCCAATATAGGTGGCTGGATGTCTTATGTCAAAGTGGCCAACCCCAAACTGGCTAGCACAGCATTGCTAATTTTATCTAAATGAAGGCTTGAAAGGGTGTTGAGCTGGTAGTTGCGTTTTCCGTGGCGATCCTTTGGTAGGCGCAGCAGATCAAGCCTGTGAAAGCCGACCGCACAAATCATATCACATTTTGCCCAGCGTGATACGTTGCCCCAAGGTTTTGGAAGCTGAAAAGGGATATCCAGTTTGTAGTGATAGGATTGTTGTTTTTCGGGTTCCAGCGTGCTGAGCGGAACAATAGTGCACAAACCAAAGCGAGCTTCTATGGGGGCGAAATGACGACACAGAGCCGACGTTTCACCATTTCTGGCTTTTTGAAACCTTGATCAAAGTTGGCACAGAGAATGGTGCCGCGTTTGGGATGATATTTGATTGGCAAGAACGGCACTCATAAACAGAATATATGTCTTGAAAGCCTAGCAAATATTTTCGCGGACTCAATACCCCGCTCTGCGATCAACCAGATGCAGGAGCGGCGCGCCAGCTTCAAAGCGGCGGATGTTTTCTGCGACGACTTCGGCGCAGGTTTCGGCGCGGGTTTCGGCGGCCATGTGGGGGGTGACTGTCACCTTCGGGTGCGCCCAGAAAGGGTGCTCTTGCGGCAGCGGTTCGACGCGGAAGACATCGAGTGTGGCGTGGGCGATCTGGCCGCTGTCGAGCGCGGCAAGCAGCGCCTCGTCGTCAATCAGCGGACCACGGCCCGGGTTGATGATAAAGCTGCCACGGGGCATGAGCGCGAGGCTTTTGGCATTGAGAATATTTTGTGTGGCCGCCGTTGAGGGCAGCAGCAGAATGCAAATCTCGCCATGGGCGAGCGCGGCTTTGAGGCCGTCTTCGCCTGAATAGCAGGTGATTTTGTCATGCGTCTTGGGGCTGCGCGACCAGCCCGCAACATTGAACCCAAGCGCAACGAGCGCGTCTGCGCAGGCGAGGCCGAGCGCGCCAATGCCGAGCACAGTCACGCGACGGTCGCGGCTGAGCGGCGGGATGGCGGGCGCCCATGCGTAGGTCGGGTTTACGATCTGGGCGTCCATGCCGAGATGATGGCGCAGGGTGTGGCCGACGACCCACTCTTTCATGCCCTGCTGGAGGCCGAAATCGACCATACGGGTCAGCGGCACTTTGAGCGTTTCGTTGCCTGTGATGGCCTCGACACCTGCCCAGAGATTGAGCACGGCTTTGAGGCGGGTGAAGGGGGTAAAGTCCTTCACCTCCGAATTGGGCGCATAAACGATATAATCGACCTCTTCGGGAGCGATATCGAGGGCCAGATGCACATCAAGCCCTGCGGCTTTGAAGGCAGCGGGCAGCACATCTTTATACTGGTCCCAGCGCTCGGGGTGCGCGGCGAAGAGGGCGTTAAGTGTCATTGTGGCGGCCTTATTGTCTAGCGGGGTTTGTGAACGTGCGCGCTTTGCACGAGGCCGAAGGCGACCATGAGCACGAGCATGGCAGAGCCGCCGTAAGACACAAGCGGAAGTGGCACGCCGACGACGGGAATGAGGCCCATGACCATCGCCATATTGACCGAGAAGAACAAAAAGAACGTCATGGCGACGCCAAGTGTGAGCAGGGCGCCGTAGCGGTTGGCATTGTTCATGGCCGAGATGATGCAGAAGATGATGATCAGCGCATAGAGCATGAGAAGGGCGGCTGCGCCGACAAAGCCGAACTCTTCAGACAGGGTCGTAAAGATAAAGTCGGTGTGCTTTTCGGGCAGGAAATTGAGGCGGCTTTGCGTGCCTTGCATGAAGCCGCGCCCCGTCCAGCCGCCAGAGCCGAGAGCGATCTTGGATTGGGTGATGTGATAGCCTGCATCCAGCGGATCGGCGGCGGGATCAAGGAAGGTATCAATGCGGCGGTATTGGTAGTCTTTGAGGAGCTGCCACGCTGTGCCGCGCGACTGGAACACCGCTGTGATGAGTGAGAGGCCTGCCGCGATCACGGCGGCAAAATAGGCCCAATGCACCCCTGCCATAAACATCAATGTGCCCCCGCCTGCGACCAGCAGGATTGAGGTTCCGAGGTCTGGCTGGTTGAGCACGAGGGCTGTGGGCAGCATGATAAGGCCGACGGGAATGGCGACCCAGAGGGGGTGTGATATTTTCTTGAGCGGCAGCCAGTCGTAGTAAGCGGCGAGCAGCATCACCAGCGTGATTTTCATCAGCTCCGAGGGCTGGAGGCGCATGAAGCCGAGGTTGATCCAGCGTTGTGCGCCCATGCCGACTTCGCCGACAAGTTCGACCGCCAAGAGCAGGATCAGCGAGACGGTATAGGCCACCGCTGACATATTGCGCCAGAACCAGATCGGGACCATAGCAACCACGATCATGGCGAAGAACCCTGCGCCAAAGCGCTTCATCTGGGGCGCGGCCCAGCGCTCTATATTGCCGCCCGCCACGGAGTAGAGCATGAGAAAGCCGATGCTTGCCACCGCGATCAGAAGCAGGGCCAAGGGCCAGTTGAGATAGAGAAACTTGCGCGGCCCTGTGGGCACATATTTGACGTTATACTCAAGATAGCTCATGCGCGCTCAGGCTCCTCGCCTTGGGCGGGTGGGCGCATTTCGCGCAGACGCTTTTGCTGGGCCGAGATGCGGCCCTGATCGCGCGTCGGGTATTCGGAGAGCGGCGGATCTTCGCCATAAAGCGCCTGCAAGGTGATGTCGCGCGCGATGGGGGCGGCTGTTGTGGAGCCGCCGCAGCCATGCTCGACCACCACAGAGACTGCGATGCGCGGATTGTCATAGGGGGCATAGTTCACAAACAGCGCGTGGTCGCGTTGGCGCCATGGCACCTCGTCACATTTGACGCGCTGGGAGATCACTTGGGAGGTGCCTGTTTTGCCGGCCATCTGGTGGTCTTTGGAGAGAATGCGGCTGCTGCGGGCGGTGCCGCTGCTGTGATTGACGACTTCATACATTCCGCGGCGGATCTGGCGCAGGTGGTTTTCATTGAGGCCCATGGGCGCGCCTGCGCCGCTGGGCTGCTCGACGCCATCAATCGTTTTGATCAGGCGCGGTGTCACAGCGCGCCCCGTGGCAAGGCGGGCTGTCATCACGGCGAGCTGGAGCGGGCTGGCCAGCACAAAGCCCTGACCGATCGAGGCGTTGACGCTGTCGCCAATCACCCAGTCTTCGCCTTTGACGCGGCTTTTCCAGTCTTTGGTGGGGGCAAGGCCCTCGGCCACAGCCGACATCGGGATATCGTGGCGCTCGCCTATGCCGAGGCGGCGGGCCATTTCGGAAATCCGCTCGATGCCTGTTTCCAGAGCGAGTTCATAGAAGTAGACATCACAGCTTTCGCGCAGCGAACGCACCAGATCGACATTGCCGTGGCCTGAGCGTTTCCAACAGCCGAATTTCTGGGAATACACCTCAAGATGGCCTTTGCAGCGGTAGGTGTCTTCGGAGGTGACGATGCCCGCTTCGAGCGCGGCGAGGGCTGTGACCATCTTGAAAGTCGAGCCGGGAGGGTATGTTCCCTGCACGGATTTGGAGACAAGCGGGCGGTGGTCATCTTCGATCAGCCCGTTGTAATCATTGACGGAAATGCCGTTTACAAAAAGATTAGGATCAAAGGCGGGCGAGGAGCCGACGGCCAAGAGATCGCCGCTTTCGCAATCAATCACCACGGCGGCGGCGCTTTCGGAGCCGAGGCGCGCCTGCACATAGTTTTGCAACATATGGTCAATGGTGAGCTGGATGTCGGCGCCCGGTGTGCCTTCCTGACGGCCCAGCTCGCGGACTTCGCGGCCCGAGGCATTGACCTCAAGGCGCATGGTCCCTGCTTTGCCGCGCAGGGCGGATTCCTGACGCGCTTCTAGCCCAGTTTTGCCGATCTGGAAGCGGGGCAGATTGAGCAGGGGATCGGGGTTTTCGATCCGTGAAAGATCATAATCAGACACAGGGCCGACATAGCCGATCACATGGGTAAAGTCTGCGCCGAGCGGGTAATGGCGCGACAGGGCGACCTGCGGCTCGATTCCGGGCAGGGCGGGGGCATTGGCGGCGACGCGGGCCAGCTCCTCCCATGTGACTTTCTCGGCAATCGTGACCTGTGTGTCGCCACGGCGCTTTTTCAGCTCGACGCGGGCCTCTGCGACAAGCTTGGGGTCAAGTGTGATCAGCTGGCCAAGGCGGGCGATGGTTTCGTCGATGTCGTCGGTGTCTTCGCGGGTGATTGTGACGCGGTAGCTCTGCACATTTTGCGCCAGCGGGCGACCGTCTCTGTCAAACACCTGACCACGGGCGGGGGGAATCAGGCTGATTTTGATGCGGTTTTCTTCGGCGAGAAAGCGGAACTGATCTGATTCCTGAACCTGAAGGTAGTGCATCCGCGCCCCAAGAATGCCGACAAGCCCAGCCTGAACACCCCCGACCAAGAGGGTGCGGCGGCTCACGAGCGCCTGACTTGTCTGCTTTTCATTGTTACTTTTACGCATGACCCATACCTGCGAGCCGCTCACGAGCGGCGGATTATAACCTTTGGCCGAGCGCGTTGACCTCGCCAAGCGTTGGCTTTGTGAGGCCAAAGAATAGCCAAGAAATACCGATGACAACAGGGTAGATCAAAATCGTGAGCAGAATTTGGACCAAAGCGGTTTGCAGGGCGAAGGATTCGACCAATAAGACGAGCAGAACAAGCCGATGGCCGAGGATCACCCCTATGATCGCAATGGAGGCGCTGATCCATTCGACGGAAAACGGCATATCGCGCAGCTGGCTGGCGCGGGCTTTGAGCATTTCGACCGCTAGAAGCGCGATGGCCGCATAGAGGCCGGGGGGGCGGCTCATCATCAGATCGGCAAAGAGCATGACAAAGGCCAGAAGCCCGACAGGCACAAACTCTGGACGGCGCAAGGCCCAACAAAAGGCCAGAGCCAGAATGATATCGGGCGACCCAAGGCTGCTGGGCAGGGTGTTGAGCGGCAGAAGATGGAGGAACATCACCCCAAAGCTGAGCAAGGCGAACATCAGGCGCATAAACCAGAGGCGGTTGAGCGTGTTCTCAGTCATTGGCGCCGCTCTCGGCTGTGCTGGCGTCAGACAGGGGGGCTGGGGGCGTTTCGGGGAGGATCATGCTGCCTGTGCCCGAGATCCGCTCGGTGCCGTAATTGCGCAGGATGCGCAGGAATTCGAGGCGCTCGTAATCGGCGGCGAGGCGCACGCGCATCCGCCCGCCTGTATCAACGGCAATATGGCCAATGAGAACGCCAGAGGGGAAGACATCGCCATCGCCAGAGCTGACCACGCGGTCGCCCGGGCGGATCAGATCGCGGTTTTCGACAAAGTCGATCGGCGGCGCGAGGGTATTGTCGCCAATGATCAGGCCGCGCTGGCCAGAGGGCTGGATCGTCACCGGCACGCGCGAGCTTGCATCTGTGAGCAAGAGCACCCGCGAGGAGCGCTCGCCGACGCCTGACACACGCCCGACGAGGCCGATCCCGTCCATGGCGGCCCAGCCATCCAGAATACCATCGCGCGCGCCGACGTTGATCAGCACGGACTGGCGATAGGGCGAGCCGCTGTCTGTGAGAACCGTTCCCGAGATCGAGGTCAGGCGCGGATCAAGGCGGACATTGTTCAAATCCAAGAGGCGGGCGTTTTCCTGCTCCAGTTGCAGGGCGGCTTCTTTCCAGCTTTCCATGCGCTGAAGTTCGCGGCGAAGCTCTTGGTTTTGTTCATATATTTTGAGATAGCTTTGAAAGTCGGTGAGCAGGTTGATCGCGCCTGCGACGGGCGCAAAGGCCCAGTCCAGATTGGGCACAACGCGGTCGATCACGGCCATGCGAAAGCGCTCAACGCGCGGGCTGTCAATGCGCCAGAGGATAAAGACCCCGATCAGAAGCAGCATCAGAACGACCATGAACAGCCGCTTGAGCGGGCCTGAAAAAGCGTCGGATCTGAGCGGTTCTTGTGCCAAAGGGGGCCTTTCTCAGCACGGTGCGGCCTGTCGCGTCAGCTGTCGTAGTCGATTGCGTGGGCCAGTTGCTTTTCAAACTCGAGTGCTTTGCCTGTGCCGAGCGCCACGCAGTTGAGGCTTTCATCTGCGATAGAGACGGCGAGGCCTGTTTGCTCGCGCAGGGCGAGGTCAAGATCGCCCAGAAGCGCGCCGCCGCCTGTGAGCATGACGCCACGGTCTACGATATCGGCGGCCAGATCGGGCGGCGTGGCTTCCAGCGCGGTCATCACGGCTTCGCAAATCTGCTGGACCGGCTCGGAGAGGGCCTCGGCGATCTGGGCCTGGCTGATTTCGGTTTCTTTGGGCACACCTGTCAGAAGGTCGCGACCTCGCACCTGAATAGAGGTGCCGCGGCCATCGTCGGGCATCCGCGCGGTGCCGATGGTTGTTTTGATCCGTTCGGCGGTGCTTTCGCCGACGAGCAGGTTTTGCTGGCGGCGCAGGTAGCTGATGATGGCTTCGTCCATGCGGTCACCGCCGACGCGCACGGAGCGGGCATAGACAATATCGCCGAGCGACAGAACGGCGACTTCTGTTGTCCCGCCGCCGATATCAACGACCATATTGCCGGTCGGATCGGTGATCGGCATCCCCGCGCCAATGGCGGCGGCGATCG
>P_2C_Liq_3_UnCtyDRAFT_100445_pt1 | contig 12568 bp, 14 predicted proteins | sample Pon2CUnioCityCA_3_FD_9720 | JGI IMG/M metagenome (IMG submission 9720)
GTGTTCGTCGACACACCTGGCCTCTTCAAGCCACGCCGCCGCCTTGACCGCGCTATGGTTGCTGCTGCGTGGGGCGGGGCCGCCGATGCCGACATCGTCGTTTTGCTCATTGAGGCACACCGCGGGATTTCCGAGGGCGTAAAGCACATTCTCGAAAGCCTGAAAGGCCTCAACCCCGACCAGAAGGTCGCCCTCGCGATCAACAAGATCGACAAGGTCAAATCCGATTCTCTGCTGCAACTCACCGAACAAATGAACTCGCTGCACCCCTTTGTGCAGACCTTCATGATCTCGGCCGAGCGCGGCCACGGCGTCCCCGCCCTGCGCGAGTGGCTCGCTTCAAAGCTGCCCGAAAGCCCGTGGCTCTACCCTGAAGATCAGATCGCCGATCTGCCCATGCGCATGATCGCCGCCGAAATGACCCGCGAAAAGCTCACCCTGCGTCTGCACCAAGAGCTGCCCTACCAGCTCACGGTCGAAACAGAAGCCTGGGAAGAGCGAAAAGACGGCTCCTGCCGCGTTGACCAGATTATATACGTCATGCGCGATGGTCATAAAGGCATCCTGCTTGGCAAACGCGGCGACACGATTAAGGCTGTCTCGAAAGCCTCACGTGAAGAGCTTGAAGAGTTTTTGGGCCGCAAAGTACACCTGTTTTTGCAGGTCAAAGTACGGCCCAACTGGCTGGAAGAGAGCGAGCGCTACTCCGAAATGGGCCTTGATTTCAAGGATGGCAACGCTTGAGCAGGCTCATATCCAGTTTCTGGGTATCTGCTTATCTCACCCGCCTCAGACTGCATGATATACCTGCCTTCGTTGTGAAGCATGGCGACGACACGGCAGGCGCTGTGCTTGTCAAACTCAACACACTTGATGGCTGTGCAAAGGCGTTCCAGCGCCGCTTTGATTTCATGACAGACAGCCGTGCTTGGGAACTTCTCGCCGAGGGCGAGGAAGCCATGGTTGATACCTCCCTTGCCAAACAACGCAAGATGGACCCCGACCTCTGGATCATTGAAGTGGAAGATCGCAAAGGACGGCATTTGCTTGATGAGAGTGGCCTGTCCGACTAACGTTTTTAAAACGGGGAGAGGCGCATGTTAGAACAACTCAAAGACATCGTTGGCGAGGGCAACCTGCTCACAGGTGCAGATATGGCGCGCTATAGCCACGACTGGACCCGTGAATTCAGTTGGACCCCCCTCGCCGTTGTTCGCCCCGCCAACACCGCCGAGGTGGCCGCTGTTGTAAAACTCGCAGGCGCAACAGGCACAGCGGTGGTGCCTGTCTCGGGCAACACCAATCTTGCCGCCGCCTCGACAGCCGAAGGCGCGCTGATGCTTTCGCTCGAGCGGATGAACAAAATCCGCGAGATCCGCCCCGAAGCCAAGCTCGCTGTGGTCGAGGCAGGCGTGGTTCTGTCGGCCCTCCGCGAAGCCGTCGACGCCCACAACCTCATCTTCCCACTGACCTTTGGCGCACAAGGCTCTGCCATGATCGGCGGCAACCTGTCCACCAATGCAGGCGGCTCCAACGTTCTACGCTACGGCAATACCCGCGATCTCTGCCTTGGCCTTGAGGTTGTGCTCCCCAATGGGGAGATCATGGATATCATGAGCGAGCTGCACAAAGACAACTCGGGCTACAACCTCAAGCACCTGTTCATCGGTGCCGAGGGTACACTTGGCATCATCACAGGCGCTGTGCTCAAGCTCGCCCCTAAGCCCCGCGCTTACGCGACAGCCATGGTCGCTGCCCAAAGTGTCTCGGGCGCGCTTGATCTGCTCAACCGCCTGCAAGCGGCCACCGGCGGCAGTGTCGAGGCCTTCGAATATATGCCTCGCCCCTATATCGAGGCCCACATGGCCGCCATACGCGGTGCGCGTGCACCGTTTGAAACCAGCTATGATGTGAACATCCTCGTAGAAGTCGGCGCAACCTCCGAGCAAGGCGCAGCCCTCGGGCCAGACGGTCGGCCCATGGTCTCAAGCCAGCTTGAAGAAACGCTCGGGGTGCTCTTGGAAGATGGCGTGGTGCTCGACGCCGTCGTGGCCCAAAACGAAGCCCAACGCCGTGAGATGTGGGCCCGCCGCGAAGCCGCTGCCGAAGTGATCTTCGCGCAAACCCCCATCATCAACAACGACATAGCAGTCCCTGTCGACAAGGTTGAAGCTTTCATCAGCATGGCTGACGAGGCCATCAAAGCAGCCGACCCTGAAGCCTTCCCCCTCATCGTTGCGCATCTTGGCGATGGCAATGTCCACTACGCGGTCAAAGCCCCCAGCCACACGCCCGAAATCAAAGCGCAGATTGTGGAGATCGTGGAAGAATGCGTGCTGCACTTCGGCGGCAGCTTCTCCGCCGAGCACGGCATCGGAACCTACAAGCTGCCCTCAATGGCGCGCCGCAAAAACAAAGCTGCCGTCTCGTCCATGCGCGCGATCAAAGCTGCACTGGACCCGCAGAACATAATGAACCCGGGAAAGGTAATCCCCGGGTAAGGCCTGCCTCAGGCACATGTCGCAAGCGACAATCCAACTCAGAAAGCTTACTTCTTTTTCGCTGCCGTCTTCGGTGTCTCAAGCGCATCAAGGCGTGCTTTCAGCGCTTCGTTCTCTTCGCGGGCTTTCTGTGCCATAGCGCGCACCGCATCAAACTCTTCACGGGTCACAAAGTCGCGGTCGGCCAGCCAGCGATCCATCATCGACTTCATCGCCGTTTCGGCCTCGGTCTTCGCGCCTTGGGCTACGCCCATCGCGTTTGTCATCAACTGGGAAATATCATCCAGTACTTTATTGCGTGTTTGCATGGGGCTTGCCTCCTTGGCATGTTACTTGCCCCTATATGGGGCAGCTTGGCCGCATTCTCAAGCTTGACCATACCTGCAAGGCAGGCAACAACGTGAGATATGTTAGCTCAAATCCCCTTTCCGGAAATCTCACCAGAGATTTTCACCCTCCCGCTCTTCGGCATGGAGTTTGCACTGCGCTGGTATGCACTGGCCTACATAGTCGGGATTGTTATTGCATGGCGCATCAGCATCCGCGCTATCAGCATACCCGCGCTTTGGCACGGCGACGCGCCGCTCACCAAACCACAGCTTGAAGACCTGCTCACATGGATCATCCTGGGGATCATTCTTGGGGGGCGCCTTGGCTTTGTGCTGTTTTACGAGCCGGCCTACTACCTCGCCAACCCCAGCCAGATACTGAAAGTCTGGCAAGGCGGCATGGCCTTTCATGGCGGCTTCCTCGGGGTCGTCTTCGCCTCCTGGATCTGGTGCGCGCGCAACGGCGTCAGCAAGATCGCCGCAGCCGACACCATAGCTCTTGGGGTGCCTTGGGGCCTGATGTTGGGCCGTCTTGCCAACTTTATCAACGCAGAGCTATGGGGCCGCCCGTCTGATGCGCCTTGGGCCATGAAATTCCCCTCGATGTGCCACAGCACAGTTATCCAAGGCTGCGAAAAGGCGGGCGAATGGTTCTACACTGGGGCTGAAGTCACCCGCCACCCCTCACAACTCTACCAAGCCACACTTGAGGGCGCGCTACTGGGCCTCATTCTGCTTTACATCACCTTCGCACGTGGCGCGCTCAAAACGCGAGGTCTGGTCACAGGGGTTTTCGTTCTGGGCTATGGCGCCGCCCGCTTCATAGTAGAGCAATTCCGCCAAGCAGATGCGCAGTTCGTCTCACCTGACAATCCCTTTGGCCATGTCTTTCTGAGCCTCACAATGGGGCAGATCCTGTCACTGCCCATGGTTCTTATTGGTGCGGCCATTGTCCTCTGGGCCCGCCGCCAGCCCAAGACATGAACGCACTCGCCCAACATATTACGGCGCTGATCCGCGCCAGCGGCCCCCTGACACTGGCCGAATTCATGGCGCTCTGCCTGCAGCATCCAGAGCACGGCTACTACACCACCCGTGACCCTTTGGGCGCTGAGGGCGACTTCACCACAGCCCCCGAAATCAGCCAGATGTTTGGCGAGTTGGTGGGTCTCTGCCTTGCCCAAAGCTGGCTTGATGCGGGCGCACCTAGCCCTTTCACACTGGCCGAGCTTGGCCCCGGGCGCGGCACTCTTATGGCTGATATCATGCGCGCAACACGCGCAGTTCCCGGGTTTCACGCCGCTGCAGAGCTCCTCTTGGTCGAAACGTCGCCAGCTCTGCGCGCACGCCAGAAAGCAGCACTGGCTGGCTATCAGCCCGCTTGGGCCAATCAGCTTACGCCAAAAAATCAGCCGCTTTTTCTGATTGCCAACGAGTTCTTTGATGCCCTGCCCATCCGTCAATTCATCCGCGATGAAGCTGGCTGGCGCGAGCGTGTGGTCGGCCTTGATGACGGCGCGCTGGCCTTTGGGCTCACAGACGCCACGCAGCTTGCTGCCCTTGAGCACCGATGGAATGACACCGAAATAGGTGATGTTGTCGAGCTTAGCGGCCATGCTGATGCTGTCGCGAGCGAAATCAGCAGCCATATCGCCGCGCACGGCGGATGTGCGCTCATCATCGACTATGGCGACTGGCGCTCAAAAGGCGATACATTTCAAGCGCTCAAAGCCCACAAAAAAGTGAGCCCGCTTTCCGCCCTCGGAACCGCCGATCTGACCGCCCACGTGGATTTTGAAGCCCTAGCCAAAGCCGCAGCTGAGGTTCAACACAGCAAGCTCACCCCCCAAGGCCTCTTTCTTGAGCGCCTCGGCGTCACCGCACGTGCACAAGCTTTGGCAAAAAAGCTCTCTGGAGCGGCGCTTGAGAGCCATATCGCAGCACATCGCCGCTTGACGCATCCAGAAGAAATGGGGACGCTCTTCAAAGTCATGGCGCTGACCCCACAAGGGGCGCCACCCCCAGCAGGACTTGAAGATGACGCTTGAAATCATCACCGACAAGAAGCTTGCCCCGATGAGACACGGGTTCTTCACCCGCAAAGGCGGAGCGTCGTCTGGTGTCTTTTCGGGCCTCAACTGTGGGCAAGGGTCCTCTGATCAAAGCGAGATCGTCGCTCACAACCGGGGCCGTGTGGCACAGGCGCTCGATCTGGAACATGATGCGCTTGTGTCTGTGCATCAGGTGCATTCGCCCGATGTCGCCCATGTCATCGCTCCCTTTAGCGAAAAGCCCAAAGCCGATGCAATGGTCACAGCAAGCCAAGGCCTTGGCCTTGCCATCCTGACCGCCGACTGCCAGCCAGTTCTTTTTGCAGACAAAAAAGCTGGTGTCATCGGCGCGGCTCACGCAGGCTGGAAGGGCGCACAGGCTGGCGTACTCGAGGCTACAGTCGATGCCATGGAGGCCCTTGGAGCAAATGCCACGAACATTGCCGCAGTCATAGGCCCCTGTATCAGCCAAAAAGCCTACGAGGTGGGCCAAGAGTTCTTCGAACAGTTTACTGACACAGACCCAGAGACACGCCGCTTCTTCATAAACGGGACCAGCAGCGACAAATACCTCTTTGATCTCCCCGCCTTCGGCCTGTCCCGCCTCCGTGCGCGCGGGGTTGGCCATGCAACATGGACAGGTCACTGCACCTATTCAGACGAAGCCCGTTTCTACAGCTACCGCCGCACCACCCACCTTGGCGAAAAAGACTACGGTCGCCTAGTATCTGTCATTCGTCTCTGACGAAACAGTGGCTTGGCTGCCTTGAGATTGGTTCCAAATAACTTCAATATTGTCCTCAATTGGCCCAATCAGCGCCCCATTTGAGGGCTTTATTCACTCCTGAGAAACACTGAAGCCGCCAACCGAGCGGCACAGACTGAGGAGAGAAGAGCAATGCAAGACACACCAAAGCGTAAGCGCTGGCTCGACAACATGATTAAAGCCGCGAAAGACGAAACACATCTGATGCCATGGCAGCGGGGCCAGCGCCGCGCCGTCTTTATCAGCGCGCGCGGCACATCGGCGCAAGCGGCCTAAGGCAACCAGCCAAGCCAGAGCCACACCGAAATAAGAGACAAGCTTGTCGCGACCAAAACCGAGGTCGCGGCAATTTTCTGTGCCTTCCCGTACATGGACGCGAAAATATAAGTGTTCACCCCCGGCGCCATGGCCGCCGTGAGGACAGCGGAGCGATACTGCCCCGTATCAAGCACCATGACCTTCCCCATGTACCACACCACAAGCGGGTGCAGCATGAGAGACACCGCGCAAACATAGGCAACGATCTTGGCATCCCCCTTGATCTTGTAGCGTACCAAAACGCCCCCGAGCCCGAAAAGCGCAAGCGGCAGCGCCGTGCTCACGATCATGCCCAAGGCATCTGTAAACACTGTCGGAAGCTGAAGCCCTGTCAGGTTTACAGTAAAGCCGAGCAAGATCCCCAAAACCAACGCGTTGGAAAACATCGCCTTGCCTACCTTCATCGGCAAGGTGCGGGCTGGCTGCCCACCTGCTTGGGCGCGGGCAATTTCCATCGCTGTAATGCCCAACCCATAGCAAAATGGCGAATGCACCGCGACAATTGCATAATTTGCCGCAAGAGCTTCACTGCCAAAGGCACGTTCGGTTATCGCCAAGCCCATCATCACAGAATTGGCAAACAGGCAACAAAAGCCAATAGCCACACTGTCTTCCCAGTCGCGCTTGAAGACATAGCGCGCCGCCAACAGGCCCGCAAAAAAACAAGTCGCAGACCCTGTGTAAAAGCTCAGAAGCAAAGCCGGATCAAAGCTCTGACCGAGGTCCAGACCCGAAATCGCCTTGAACAACAGCGCAGGTATCGCGAAGTTTTGGGTATACTTCATAAGCGCGTCAATTATCTGGTCAGAAAACAGCGCAAACCGTACCGTGGCATAGCCTGCCCCAACCACCAGGAAGACAGGCAAAATGACATCAAGAAGCGCCTGCATGTTAGACCTCTAGCTCAATCACCATACCGTCAAACGCGGGGGTGATATGCGAGGGCGTCTCGGCCTCAACTGTCGCATAGTCCAGATCAATATGCATATTGGTGAGCACAGCACGCAGCGGTGCAGCTTGCTCGATCCATTCAAGCGATTTCGCCAGATGTGCATGGGTCGGATGCGGCGCACGGCGCAAAGCGTCCAACACCCAGACATCGGCCCCCTCGACAGCCAGCCAGGCCTCTTCTGTCATTTCGGCAACATCAGGCAAATACGCCAAACCACCGATACGAAAGCCAAGCGCTTCGATAGAGCCGTGATTGACCTCAAAAGGCAAAAGCCCAATGGCCCCACCCTTGCCAGACACTTCAAAGCGCCCGTCAATTGTATTCATATCCAGAATAGGCGGATAAGGGCTGCCCTTGGGTTGCACAAAAGCATAACCAAACCGCGCATATAGATCGCGTTGCGTGTCGCCATCGGCCCAGACTTGCAGCCGCTCGCGCTGGTTGAAGACAATCATGCGCAAGTCATCAAGGCCATGCACATGGTCTGCGTGCGAATGCGTGTATGCTACAGCATCAAGCTCGCCAATGCCCGCGTCCAAAAGCTGGCTGCGCATATCAGGGGATGTATCAATCAAAACCCGCGTTATGCCGTCCACACCAACCCGTTCCACAAGCATAGAGCAGCGGCGGCGCCTGTTCTTGGGGTTCTCAGGGTCGCAATCGCCCCAATGGCCACCAAGGCGCGGCACCCCGCCTGACGAACCGCAGCCCAGAATGGTGAAGCGCAGCGTATCTCCCATCAAAGAACCGCCTTGGAAAACAGCCGCTCGAAGTTGGCCTCACATTGCAGGGCAAAGTCTTCATATCTCAGCCCAAAGACATCCGCAGCCACTTTGGCGGTATGCACAACATACGAAGGCTCGTTGCGTTTGCCCCGAAAGGGCGGTGGCGCAAGGTAGGGCGCATCGGTTTCCACCAAGATACGCTCAACAGGCGCACTGGCGAAAATATCACGAATATCCTGACTTTTCGGGAAGGTGCCTATCCCCGACATGGACAGATAGAACCCGAGATCGAGCGCTGCATCAGCCAACTCACGGCTGGAGGAAAAGCAATGCATCACGCAGCCGAAGGCAGCGTTCTTATGCTCTTCAGCCAAAATACGCGCCATATCGTCATCAGCGGCACGGGCATGAATGATCAAGGGCAGGCCCGTCTCGGCCGCCGCAGCACAATGGATGCGCAGGCTCTGTTGCTGCACCTCCATGCTGTCGGCACTATAGTGATAATCAAGCCCCGTTTCCCCGATCCCGACCATCTTGGGGTGCTCCGCGATCCGGCACAGCTCGTCAACCGAGGTCATCGGCTCTTCTGCTGCACTCATAGGGTGCGTTCCCGCGGCGTAAAAGACAGGCGCAAACGCGTCCGCAATCGCCCTCACACTTGGCTCGTTTTTCAGCCGCGTGCAGATCGTGACCATACGGTGCACCCCAGCTTCCACAGCACCTTGCACATAAGACGCGCGGTCTTCGTCAAAGTCAGGAAAATCGAGGTGGCAGTGGCTGTCTGTTATCTTGGGAAGTGAGGTCATCTTGCGCTGTGCTCTGCCACGGATCGTTGAATACGCAGGAAGGTATCAAGGATCAGCGCGGCAGGGTCAAGGTTCACCGAGCGCCCGTGGCGTGCCCGCGCCAGAAGCTCGTCAGAAAGCTGCGCCCAGCGCTGTGCTGCGCGGCCGTTGGGCGAGAGCTGCGCAAACAGCGCAGGCTCACCGGCATGCGCCAGCGGCTGGGCTTCAGCGCCCATAGCGCCAGCGCGCGCAAGACGAAACAAAAGGGTTTCCAAAAGAACCAAAAGCAAGTCCAGCTTTTGCTCACTCCCTCTGGCCGCAAAAGCCTCTGACAGGCGCATCACGCGTGCACGATCAAGGTTGGGCAGGCTTTGGAAAATAGTGACCAGCTCGCCATAAAGCACAAGTCCCTCAAGCTCATGCATCCGTGCTGCCGCTCCGACAGACCCGCCCGAAAGAGTGCTCAGCGCAAGCGCATCGGCCGCGCCCAATTCGGCCTCAACACCCGCCGCCTGCAATGCCGCCGCCATATGCTCCGGGGTAAGTGTCGCAAGCCGCAGCTCGCGGCAACGCGAGCGAATGGTCGGCAACAGCCCCGCAGGCTGGTGCGATATCAGAAGGAAAGTGGTGAGCTTTGGTGGCTCCTCCAACATCTTCAACAGCGCATTCGCGGCTTGGGTGTTCATCTCGTCCGCGGCATCCAGAATGACGACACGTCGTCCCCCCTCAGCTGCTGACATCGACAAAAAGTGCCCCAGCTTGCGCACATCATCCACAACGATCACATCACGCAAGCGCTTGGTGTCAGGGTTGACCGAACGGGTGATGCGAAAGAGCCGCGGCTCACTGCCCGCCAAAATCCGCTGCAAAACAGGGTGGTCGGGGGCCACATCAAGCCGCTGTGGCTCGGCAGGCAAATCCCCAAACAGACCCGCATCTCCCGCCAATTCCTGCGTCAGCAAAAAGCGCGCAATCCGCCACGCGAGCGTGGCCTTCCCCACACCCTTGGGCCCCGTCAGCAACCACGCATGATGCAATCGCCCTGCATTAAAAGCCTCGATAAAGCGCGCCTCGGCACCGCCTTGCCCAAACAGGTCTACTGTATCCCGCGGGTGGGGTGTGCCGTCCAGACGGTCCGGCTCGATGAGCGTATCTTCAGCCATCAGAGCGCGGCCCGTACCACAGCCAGCACATCGTCTGCCACCGCCTCAACAGCGCGCCCCGCATCCACCACCGCAAACCTCTCGGGTGCGCCCTTGGCAAGGTCGAGAAAACCACGGCGCATGGCTTGTTGCATCTCAAGCCCCATATCTTCAAAACGCTCTTCTGTCGTCTGGCGTGCCTTCGCACGGGGCCAGCCCCAAGACAGGGTCCATATCAAACACCAGCGTCAAATCAGCCTCACGGCCGATCATAAGCACGTGCAATTTATCAACCACCTCACGCAGGTCGCCCCGCGTCAGCCCCTGATAAACCCGTGTTGAGTCTACAAAACGATCACAGATCACAACCGTACCAGCCTCCAAGGCAGGTAAAATTGTGCGCTCCAAATGATCGCGCCGCGCCGCCGTAAAGAGCAAGATCTCGGTTTCTGCTGACCATCGGTCAGGCTCACCTTCCAGCACGAGGCTGCGGATCTCTTCAGCCCCCGGCGAGCCACCAGGCTCGCGCGTCAGCAATACCGTGTGGCCTTGCGCCTCCAACGCCTCTTTCAAAAGCTTTGCTTGGGTCGACTTCCCCGACCCGTCTACGCCCTCCAGCGTAATAAAGCGCGCAGATTTTACGTTCAAAGCGCGCCCTCAGCTTCGGCCAGAAGCTTCTTCATCACTTTGCGTGAAGCCGTCTTGAGCCGCACCATAACACCGCCCTGCGCCACACTCGTAGCCGCCACAAGCGGAACTTCGGTCGCCGCCAGCCCTTCTGGGCGGATGATCAAGGTCCCGACCGTGTCACCTGCAGTCACAGGGGCACGCAACGGGCCGCTGTAAACAACCTCAGCATCAACCTTGCCATCGCTGCCTGACGGCACCAGCGTGTTAAGCGCTTTACCCGCGGTCAGAGCAACGCGCGTTGTCTCGCCCATCCAGACATCGGCCTCAGCAACAACCTGTCCTTCTTGCAAAAGCTGCGCCGTGGTAAACTGGCGAAATGCCCAGTTGGTGATGGCTTCGGCCTCGCGCGCCCGCGCCTGCTCTGTCTGCAGACCAGAAATCACAAAGATAATCCGACGTGAGCCTTGCGCGACGGATCCAACCAACCCGTAGCCAGCCTCTTGCGTGTGCCCTGTCTTTAATCCATCAGCGCCAATTCCAAGCCCCAAAAGCGGATTACGGTTAAAGCGGTTCTGGCTTTCCTTTTCATCAAACAAGAACTCTTTCTGCGAGAACATCGTGTAAAACTCGGGGAAGTCATCAATAATCCGGCCACCCAATATCGCCAGATCGCGCATCGACATACGGTGTCTCGGGTTCGGCCAGCCATTTGAATTGGCAAACGTCGAATGTGTCATGCCGAGCTTTTTAGCGCGCTCTGTCATAAAGCGCGAAAAACCAGCCTCTGTCCCGTCAGGGCTAAGGGCTTCGGCGATGACCGCACAAGCGTCATTGCCCGAAAGCACAATGATCCCTGTGATCAGGTCAGACACTTTCACACGCTCACCCGCCTGCAAAAACATCGTCGAGCCACCATAGCTCATCGCATGCTCCGAGACGCGCAGGGTATCGTCCATTTTCAGGCGCCCGTCGCGCACGGCCTCAAACGCCACGTAAAGCGTCATCAGTTTGCTCATCGAGGCTGGCGGCAAAGGCACATCAGCGTCTTTGGACAGCAGGACCGTCCCTGTTGAGTGATCCAGGACAAAAGCAGATGTCGCCTGCGTTTCAAACGCCGCAAGCTTGGCCGTAGCGCCAACGAGCGCCGCGACAAATCCGAGTGTCAATAAAACCGTGCGCATCATAAGCGCCTCCATCGGTAGGTATGTCAGTTTTTCACCGCATAAGCGTCGCTAAAGCCTTGGCCTTTGACCTTCTTGGTCAGCTGCGCCAAGTCAGACTTGCTCTGTGCAGGCCCCACAATCACGCGCCAGAAGGTTTTGCCATTGAGGCTTTGCTGCTTCACTGTCGGTATCATCCCGGCAGTGCGCATCGCGGTTGCCGTGTTGTTGGCGTTTTTCTCAACACTGAAAATCCCGATCTGCACATAGGGCTTGGCAAGAGACGAAGCCACAGGTGCAGGGGTAGCAGGCGCGAGCACAGACGAAGCCGTCGCAGCGCTCTCTGCCGCATCAATCGCAGCACCCGCGCTCTCGATCGGGTCAAGCGAGGTTTCCGCAACAAACTCAGGCTCACTCAGCCCGGTTCCTGCGCCCTCTTCGGCCTCAACAGCCACTTCCTCACGGCGCAGAGCCGTCACGTTCAGCTCCTTGGGCGCGCCCGCAAGCATACCGAGCGCTTCTGCNGCATCAGATGAAATCTGCAAGCGCGGGCCNGGGTTCTCGCGCTCACGGCGNAACAAGGCCCCCACAACAAACTTGCCGTTGGCNGGGTTCCGGATAATCACGCGCTCAGGCTCTTTCACCTCAGGNTGCGCAACCCAAACACCACCAAGCGATGGACGTCCGTCCCAAAGGCCCGCTTCATTGACCTGAAACACTTCAGGGGCCTCGACATCCCGCTCCACGGTCTTCTGGGCAACGCCCGCTTGGGCTGTGCCAGCCTCAGCCTGCGGTTTGGGTTGAAACAGCGCAAATTGCTGCCCCTCTTCACATCCGGCCAAAACAAGCGCCGCTCCAAGCACAAGTCCAATCCGCCGCGTGCGCGCCGCTTTGCCCACTAAAGCCTGTGTCGCGATAGAAATTTGTTTCTGCATACTGCTCTCTGCCAAAATATCGTCAGGCTTTTCTGTGCTCAGCCCGCTCTCACCACATTTCGCGCTTTTTCATGCGCATTGCCCATGAGCTTAGCGTTTTAGGCCGCTTATGAAAAGTCTGCGCTTCACAATCGGCGTAAATTCGTCACCGAATTTGTCGCCTCTTTCGTCAGCAGCAAAAAAATCTCGCATCAAACTGTATTTTTGTGGTTTTCACCGCCGCAATCTCAGGCTATGGAAGCCGCGTCGGAGGAGTGGCAGAGTGGTTGAATGC
>P_2C_Liq_3_UnCtyDRAFT_100446_pt1 | contig 12537 bp, 11 predicted proteins | sample Pon2CUnioCityCA_3_FD_9720 | JGI IMG/M metagenome (IMG submission 9720)
TTCCAAGTAAATTATTTGCCAAACGACCATTTGTATAGGTCATTAATTCATGATTTTTATTATAAACTTCTACACCATCAGAATAAAACAATAATTCGCCTGTTGGAGAAGAGAAAGAAGAACAACCTTCAAGCGTGTTAATTTGACCGTTAGTTAGAGCGGTTGGTGGATTTGTGCTAAAATCTAAACCAGCATTTTCACCAAAATACCAATAATTTGCTTCTTTTTGAGAGAATAAATTTAATGCAAAAAATAAAAAAGAAATAGTTAAGAATTTATTCATTAATTGTATTTGTATGAAAAAAAAACTCAAAGATATTTAAAAAGAATTACAACTCATTTTTTTTAACATTCATTAAAAGATATCATAATTTGTAACAATCTTTAAGGTTTAGCTACATATAATTGTTAACATTTTATTTTTTATAGTAAAAAAAAATAACGAAATTGCTTAGTAGAAAAGTGTTCAACCTTAAAACGATAAAATATGTCTGATGATTTTGATTTATTAGAAACCAATACCAATGAAAAAGCTAAAAAAGTAGATGTAAATTGGGGGAAAGCCGTAGATACTATGAAATCTAAATTAGCCCAAGAAGACGATCCTCAAAAACGTCAAAAAATACTGAATGCCACTTTAGATGATGTCGTGCATATGGCAGAAAAAGATAGAACTACGCTTTTAGAGGCTATTAAAGACTTAACGGATTATCAAGATGAAGTGGGCATAATGTTTGAAAATTTCTCATCGCTAAATGCTACTGAACAAAAAGTAATAGATGATGCTCAAAAAGAATTAGAAAGAGCAAGAATTGAATTAGAGGATGCGCAAAACAAACCAGATAATTGGTGGAATAATCTTTGGGGTAGAAAAAGCAAAATTAAAAAAGAAGAGCAAGAATTTGCAGCCGCAGAAAAAGTACGTGCTGAAGCAGATAATAAGGCAAAAGCTATGTTTCAAGAGCGTATAGAAAGTGCTGATATTCAAACACTTTTAGGAGAGCTATCGTATAAATCTCAAGCGGCAGTTACGCGTTTAAAAAACAGAGAAGTAGAAATTAAAGAAGTAGAGGAAAAGCTAAAAACCGCCATTGTTGAGGCCTCTAAAAATCATACAAAAGCTTTAGAGAAAAAGAAACAAATTGAAGATCAATTAGAAGAACAGTATGCTTTATTAAAACAATCACGACAAGAATTAGATGAAATTGCTGATAAACAATCTACGGAATATTCTGAAGTGATTGGTAAAGTAACCACAATAGAGCAAAAAGTTGAGGAATTAGAAGGTTTAAAAAATGCCTATACCACTTTAGCTGCGAGTAAAGATAGTTTTGTGCACAAACACAATTTAACCATCAAAGTGTTAACGTCTTTACGTTCTAATTTACAAACGCATAGGGCAAAATTAAAATCTGATACTGAAGAAAGATTAAAGTATTATGATGGTTATGTAGTGGCTTTAAAGGCAAGAACAGATCAAGAATTTGCGGCTATTTTAGAGCATTTAGGTGTTAAAACAGACGAACATATTGGTGCAACTTTGGCTTCAATGCATTCAGCTAGTGCAAGAGCGCGCCAAGAAATGATGGATAATATTCCTGTGCATGAAAAAGTAATGAAAGGGGTTTATAGCACTTATGCAGAGGCTTTACACGAAATTAGAGAAAAAGACGAAGATATTCAAAAGAATTTTGCTGATAGATACGGAATCGATATGAAAGAGATTTTTGAAGACTATTATAAAGTGGATAAAGAAATACCAAAAGCAGAAAATAGCCCTTCAGAAAAACCAAAAACAAAGAGTTCAGATGATGATATGTTATCGTAAAAAAAGTACGCAGTCAACAGTTTACCGGTATTCAGTTAGTTTTTTGCTTTATGCTGGCACTGCAAACTGTTCACTCAAAACTGCCAACTAAATTATGATTCCAACTCCATTAGATTCTGCCGTTTTAAATTCGAAAGAACAATATATTTTCTATCATAAAATGGTAGATTTTGTTTTGAAAGAATTAATTGTGAGCATTCAGCAAGAAGAATTATGCACGCATCAAGAGTTAATTTTCTTTAAACAATATTCAGATTTACTTTTGTATTCTATAGAAGCAATGCGAATTAAATATATGTATGACGAAGAGGATAATATGAAGGTAGATTTAACAGAATCTGGTTTTCCTAATTATTTAGAGTTCCGGTTTTTATACAACGATTTAGAATTGCGTGAAAATTATATTGATAAATTGGTAGATACAGATACTTTAAAATCGCAATTTTTAGATACACTTTTACGCACAAAACAACCCATTAAACAACGCGATTTATTTAAAGCTTCTTCAATAATTTATTACACTTCTGTAGATAAAAATTTGATTTTCAATCGTTTTGTACAAGGTAAAATTTTAGAAGGTCCAGAAACTGCGAATTATGAGTATATGACAAGTTGGAGTTTTTATGATGTAAGTCACAACAGACCTTTTATTTGTTTTATGTATTTTGATTATGATGGAAAAGATGCTATTAAAGAAAAAGATAAAATTTATCAAGTACTAAAAGAAAGTGCAGATCGAGAAATGTCTTTAGATACAATGGCATATAATATTGACAGAAAATTAGCAGATATTCAACCAAAACACATTAAAAGAATAGATTTAGGACCTTTACACAATGTATTTGCCAAAGATGAAAACGAAATTACACACGCCATTTTAAAAGCGATAGCCGAAAAAACAGTAACGCTAGAATCGTATGCTTTATCATTAAAAATCGATGATGTTATTTCTGGAGATACATTTACAGAAGGCGGTTTTTTTACGAAACAAACTATGCAAAAATGGAGTGACGTAAGCAAAAAACAGTACCTTTTTGCACCTCACAGAATCATTCAGTTGTTACACAACCAAAATCCAAGAGCCTTAGATAAGTTTGAGAAAGCACCGATTTTGATGAGTGATCTAAAAATTAAATAAGTTAGAACTACGTAAATATAAATCAATATTTACCAATTGAACTTTGAACTTGAAACCTGAAACCTGAAACCTGAAACCTGAAACCTGAAACCTGAAACAAAACAATGCAACATAATTCCACATTTCCTATCAAACAAAACGAATTAGATATGCTTCGCGATGAAGCTACAGGTTATATTAAATCCATTCANTGGGAACAAGGGAATAAAGCGAAAAGCAGAGAAAAAAATACCAAAGACGATTCCATTTTACTGTACTTATCAAGAGCAAATAATGGAAGTAATGTGGAAATTACCTCAGTTTCTAAAACCATTTTAGCTTTAAAAAAACGCTTATTACCAGATTCTATTGCAATTCCAGTACACTTAAATCAAACGTTGTTTGCTGTTCAAGAGGGATTAATACTTGGAATTTGGGTAAAAGACTCCTATTACGATACATCAGGTTTATCCTCTTTAAACCAAAGAAAATCAGCTTTAGATTCTTCGGGAAAAAGAGAGTTTGAAAGCAAATTACAAACAGCAACAGCATTCCAATTATTTACAATAGCCTACAAAATTTTACACGATTTAAAACCATTAGCAAGTGATGATTTATCTGTAATGAAACAGAAGTTTGCAGGTATTCCAGAAATCTCTTTTTTATCACCTTTAAAAGGAATAGCCTGTGCCTTATTTTATTTTGATAAGTATTTAGGACACCCAGAAATTATAAAATCAGATAAAGATGTTGTCGATTTTACAGTAGTTTATTTTGAAGCTTTAATAGATGAAATTCAGCTTCGAAAAAGTAGTTTAGAATACACAGAAACGATAGTTGATAGAACCTATAAATTAGAAAATTCAGATTTTGCCATTTCTGGTTGGGAAAACGTTTTTGCTGGAACAGCGAAAAGTGTAGCGTTCAATAAAATTCAATTCGAGCAAATTGTAGGTAATAAAGATGCCAAACATTTTGCACGCAGACTAACAGAACGAATGTTGAGTTACGATTTTGAAGCTCAAAAAAATCCCTTTCAAGAATTAGGTGGTTTTATGCCGGTTTTTATGGGATACGGAATTCCAGGAACAGGAAAAAGTATGTTAATTGCTGCAATTGCAACGCGCTTAAAAGAGCATTGTGATAACTTAGATATTCCATTTTTATTTCACCCAATGCCAGATACGTTAATTTCTACTTTTCAAGGAGGTTCTGCTGAAAAAATGGTAGAATGGATGAAGCCAATGCAAGATCCAACCAAGTTAATATTTGCGCCCATTGATGATGCAGAAAATAATTTGCAAGAAAGAACTACACAAGGAGTTTCTGCAGGAGTTAAAGAGGTGATTGGNGTTTTCTTACGTTATACAGAAGGCGCTTATGCTGTAAATTACGGAAATGCTTCTATAGGTTTGTTTACCAATTTACCAGAAATGTTAGATAAAGCTGTTATTTCTAGAGTACAAGGCCGTTTTAAAATTGATGGCGCAAGAACCGAACATCATTTTTTAGATCAAGATTACATTTGGTGGAAGAAATTTGAAAAAACCATTCCCGATTTTGTGAATATGAAAAATCCGCAGCATTACGACTTTTTAAAAGATCAAGGTTTGGCAAAAAGTATGGGCGATATTTTAAGTGCTGTAGAAAAACCTTCAGAAGCAAGAGTTTTAGAGGCTTATGATAGAGCAGAACAACAGCACAAAACTAATGAACATTTGTTTTTTGCCAGTTTGTATAAAGAAATCCAAAAGATTTTTCCTTTCTTTTCTTCGAGAGATGTGCGTAACATTCAATCGGCCATTTCATTGCGATTAACAGATTTTGATTTAGAAAAAGATTGGTTTGATAATCCAGAGACCTATTTCAAAAAAGATTACGAAACCAAGTTTAATATGTTGCAAGAATTGATGAAAGCGAATATGAAAGGTTTAGATTTTTCTGAAATTAGGAGACAAGAAGTAGTTCGTTATTTAGATAATGTAGCTACGATTGCAGACACCGATTTTAAACGTAAAGTAGAGGCAAGGGTAAATCAGTTGAATATCGATGTAGAAGCGAGAAGAAATTTTGAAAATGGAAATTAAAGAAAAAATACAGAATGTAAGCTCTAAAGTAATTTCCAATATTTGGGCTAAATTAGAACAAGTTAGTTTCGATTTTACTTTTAAAAACGGAAAAACAGAACGTTTAACACACGAGGTGTACGGAAGAAATGACGGAGTGGCTGTTTTGCTATACAATCCATCAACAAAAAAAGTAATTCTTTCAAAACAGTTTCGAATACCAATGTATGTTGCTGGTGTAAAAAACGGATTTTGCGTTGAGGTTGTGGGTGGTGCAATTGATAAAAATGAATCTCCAGAAACTACTGTAATTCGTGAAACCAAAGAAGAAGTAGGGTATGTGATACATAATCCTAAAAAAGTAGCAAAAGTATTCTTGTCACCAGGATTAATGAAAGAGCAAGTTTATTTATATGTGGCCGAATACAATGATGATGATAAACTTGAAAAAGGAGGCGGATTAGCCACAGAAAGTGAAGAAATAGAAACACTAGAAACAGATTTTTCGGATGCTCTAAAAATGATTGAAAACGAAGAAATTATTGATGCAAGAACTATTCTATTGTTGCAGTATATACAGATTAATAAGCTAATTTAAAAGTGTTACAAAGTAACACAGCCATTTTTCGTAAGGTTTACAGATAAAAAACTAAAACGATGCGAAACTCTGCGAAACCTTTGTGAATCTTAGTGTAAAAATAANATGCAAAAACTACAAAAAGCCAATTTATACAGAAGTGAACTGATTCCCATTAGTGGAAAATTAGTAGAGCGTTATAACAAATGTCTGGTAAAGTTAGGTTTTACGGCAACCAAATTAGCCTCATTCTCTATTGATGGAATTGGTTGGAGCCCAGAAATTGCTGAAGAAAAAAAGGAAATTTTTTATTTGAATAACGGCGAAGCAAATCCACACGCCATTATAATAACTCCGCTTCAAAAAGGATTACCAATTTATAATTCATTCCATTCTTTTGATGCAGAATTAATGAAATTAGTGTTTAGAACTCACGCAAAAAAGATTCAAGATATTACAAGAGATTCAGCCATTTGTGTAGATTTTGATCAAAAAATCGATGTCTTTTATGAACCATTAGATGTTTTAAAGTACAAAGAAGTTTCCATTAACTTTCATTTAATCGATGACTTAAAAAAAGCGAGACAAGAACAATTGCAATTAATAGAAATCTTTAAAAAAGATCATAATTTTATTGATGAAAACATTCATCAACAGTTATTGGCATCAGCAAAAAAATATGGCGATTTAAGAAATAGAAACATCACTTTAGAATCGATTATTTACACCTCAGATTCTTTTTATACCAAAGCTTTTGGCGGAATTTANTTATTAAGAAATTTTATAACACCCATTTTAGTTTTCGAAAATTGGGAAGCCTATCAAGAAGCAATTGATGACACCACTTACGATGTGTTAATGTTTCATATTATGCAACCAGAGTTAATCACACAATTAAAAGATCATTTTATTATTGAGTGCGATTTGGTAAAAGAAGTTACCTCAAAAAGATACGAACGTATTAAGAAGTTTATATTTGGAGAAGCTTTAAAAGAAACGCAACATCCTGTAAATGAGATTTTAGAAGACAAAATGTTGTTTAAAAGTTATTTGAATAAACTCGATATAAAAAATCGAAAAAAAGTAATGAGTGTAGAGCGTTATTTAGAAAAAAAAGAAACCAATACGGATACTAAAATTACATCTATTGTAGATCAAGAATTTTATTTTGCATTGCACAAACCACACTCGTCTTTAAGACCCAATCATCAAGATTTAATTTGGAAGTTATTAATCAACATCGCCCCAAAAGATGTTTTATTTTGGTATTGGTATGATAAAGAAGATTTTTATGAGAACTTTAAAAACTGGGAAGAGACTAAAAANGANTGGGTAATTGGTACTATTAAGAATGGATTTTAGGTGGGAAGGGTGAAGAATGAAGTTGGAAGGAGTAAAGCTGGGAGTTGGAAGAATGGAGTTGGAAGAGGGAAGTTGGAAGAAAGAAGTTTGAAGTGAAAATTGTATATTTATAAAAAGAAAAAGAAATGAGTTTTAAATTCGAGAATTTAATCATTTGGCAAAAATCAATGGATTTAGGTGAAGATATGAATTTGTTAGCTAGAAGTTTTCCAAAGCATGAAGTATATAATCTATCATCTCAACTAAAAAGAGCATCAGATTCTATAGCATTAAATATTTCAGAGGGTTCAATTTTACAGTCTAATGCCGAGTATAGAAAGTTTTTAGGCTATTCAATTCGTTCATTAGCAGAAGTTGTTACTTGTTTGCATAAAGCGAATAGAAGAGAATACTTGTCAAAAATAGAGTTTAAAAAACATTATAAAGATTGTTACGATTTAATGAATATGACAATCGCATACAGAAATAAAATAAAATAAATATTTAGTAGGAACCTAGAAGTATGAAGTTTGAAGATATTTTAAAGTCTGTTGATAAACTTCCTACTCCAAACTCCAAACTCCAAACTCCAAACAAAAAAGATATGAGTAAGCAACTTCCCACTACAAACTTCCAACTCCAAACTTCAAAACAATGACANTAGAACTTATCATTTTCATAGCATCCATTTTATTTGGAGCCGTTATTTTCTGGAGAGAATCTCAAGGNAATAAAGTNTATCGNTTTTTTAATAAGTTAATGAACTCCAAAGAATTACAAATGAAGTCAACCGAGACAAAGGGGTTTGTATATCAGCAATCTTTTTTATTACGATTGGTATTTATCACAGCTTTGTTTTTAATTGGTATTCTTATTACAAGGTTTTTAATTCCCATTGATCTAGCAACCATATCCTTATTCGCTTCAATGATTTTCGGAACTTTAATCGGAACGTATGTTGCAGGATTCGTTTTTAAATCATCAGTAGTTATTGAAGAACAATCAGAATCTTTAGAAGACAAATTTCAAGATGTTCTCGAAAAAGGAAAAGATTTTATCGAAGATATTAAAAATAGAGAGGCAAATATAGTCGAAGAAATTAAAGAGGAAGCAAAAGAAATTTCAAAAGAAAATCAAAAAAGTGCAAGAGAACGTTTAAAGGATAAAGGGTTTTTGAAGTAATGAGAAGATAGAAGTGTTAAGAAGGGAGAAAGAAGTGAAGAAGTATGAGGAACATTTTTAAGACTAGATAGGAAACTTCCAACTCCCAACTTTAAACAAAATAAAAAGTATGAGTGAGAAACTTCAAACTTCCCACTCCAAACTATAAACAAATAAATTATGATTAAATCATACTGGAATAAAGGAACAAAGCAAAAAAGAAACCTAATCATTTTAGGAGTCATCCTAATTGGCTTACTCTTCTTTTTAAGAGACGATTATCAACCCGTATTATTATTTTTTAGAAAATTTATTTTTATCATTTTATTATGTTTTTCAATCTTGTTTTTTGGATTAAGAAAGTTCAGGAAATCGGCAAGTACAGGAAAACGAATAGGAATTTTAGGGGTTTTAGCACTCTTTTTCGGACTTGTTTATTACATAGGCTTTCACTCTAAAATGTATAGCTATATGCAAACCTACAATGTCTTTAACGACCTAAATCGCATTGAAATTGTAGAATTGCCTTTAACGCAAAACGAAAGAATTCAACCACTTAGAAACATATTTTCTATGGCTAATGAATCTGTTGGAGAAACCAAAGATGTTTCCTTGCCGCATTTGGTAAGAGTAGACGATGTTAATCAATGGACAATGGCCATTCAGCCAACAGAAAAATACTATTGGCAAGGTTTAAAAGACAATACAGAAGAGGTTTTTTCTGTATCGAGTACCACACCTTTTCCACGGTTTTCTTCAGAAAATAGAATTCCGGTTACCTTTTCTATTGGCGAATCTTTAAAATTTAGTAGAAATACTTACAATGCTGTTGTGCAACGCTTAAACCTTTGGATGTTGTTCAACTACGAACCAAGTGATACCTATTATATGAAAAACGATAAAGGTGCTTGGGTGCAAGTGGTTAGTTTAATAAAATGGAAAGGATTCTTTTTTCCGTATCCAACTTTTGGAGGTGTAATGATTGTAGCCAATGGCGAGCATACTTTTACTGATTATTTAGAGCGCATAACAATTGGAAAAGGAACCTATGTTGCTCCTGCAGAAATGAAAAATTACGCTTTTTTAACGAGACAAAATACCTTGTCTGAAAAAGTATCGCGTTTACAAGCAGAAAGTTTGAAGTTTTTAGGTGGGTTTTCAGACCCTTTACCTTGGAATATGAAAACTGCCGTAAAAATTCCAGATTTGGCTGATGATCAAAATCAACAACCTTTTGTTACCGATTTTAATTTTTCTGACACAAAAACAGGCGCCTATAGTGGTTTGTATCATTGGTTTGGTCTAGAGCCAGTTGGCGATGAAAGAACCAGTTTAACCTTTAGTGTTTTTATTCCTGCAGATGGTTCAAACGCCTTGTATTTTTACGATCACGCTTCAAAAAAAGAGGGTTATGCAGGCGTTTCTGCAATGCCGTTGAAAGTAATAGAGTCTCGAAAAGAATACGACTGGTCTGTGAACAAACCTGTTGAATTCAGACCGTACATTAAAAAAATTGCAGGCAGAAAACGCCTATTTTTCTTAAGCACTATTTCTGCGATTAAAAAAGAAAACGCCCAATTTGATGGAGCTGCCACTCCCGATTTGGCATTAATTGATGCAGAATATAGAGACGTAGTTTGGATTGATGCCAAACACCCAAGTAAATGGAATGAAGAAGTATACCTTCAATTAAATGAAGCTTGGAGAAGTAGCGAAAATCAAAATATTTATTTCGAAAAAGAACAAACCATTTTAGAGCAAAATCGACAAATTTTAGATTCTATTCAGTTGTTATCTAACCAACAACAAAAGATTCAAGAAATACAACGTTTGCAAAAACAGATTGATTCTATTAAAATGAATCAGTAGTATTTTTTGAAGCTATTTCCAGCTTTTCATTTTATCTTTTTTTGAGAAAAACAAAAAAAGGATGCCATTGCAATCTGTACCTAAACTTGCTTGTTTACTTTTAGCGTTAAGAGGTTTTTTTATTTTTTATCAATAAACTCTAATAATTCTTTTTTCTTTGAACTATTCAAATGAGAACTTTCTAAAGTCTTTTTACGTAGAATACCTTTGTAATAATCTGCTTTTTTTGTGTTGTTTAAGATTTTATAAAACTCAATAATTTCGACATAGAACTCAAGGTAATCTGGATAAAATCTTAGTCCTAATTCTAAAAATTCTATGGCTGTTTTGTAGTATTTTTTATCATTTACAAAAAGAGAAGCTAGGAAAGTATAATCATTGGAGTAAGAATTTCGGTGTGGTATATGACCTTTTCTATATTTTTGAGGAATTAAAACCTCTATTTTTTGACCCAATAAATCTTTTGAATCTTGATATCCAAAAATATCTAGTGCAACTGCATTTTAAAAAAAGATGTTCGCTTCTTTGTCAACTATAATAACGGCATCAGGTAAAAGTTCTAATACTTTTAACACGGTGCTATGTTTTTCTTGATAAATCAATGAATTAGGGGGTTTTACATTGAAGTATAAAGATGATGAAATTTAATTTATTTTAAGTGATTTTCGATCCACGATTTAAAACTATAAAAGTTTTGCGGCGCAACGCCATGACCAACATTGTATTCAGAATATACGTTCTCTAAGCCTAAATTATCTAAAAAAGGTTTACTTTTTCTAGCCCAATCAACTGGTAATACTTGGTCTACAGTACCATGAGAACAGTAATAGGCAGTTATAATTTTATCAGAAATTTGCTTCGGAATCATTTCTGTATTTATATAACCACTTAAAGCAATCACATAGTTCACTTTGTTAGGATAAATAAAACTTAGTGAATAGCTTAAAATTGCACCTTGGCTAAATCCTAATAAAAAAGTTTTTTCAGGATTTGTAGCGTACTTTGTTTTGAGTTCATCAATAAAAAGGGCAATTTTATCAATAGAAGTTCTCGCTTGTTTTAGGTCAGAAAATTTTCCGTTTATATCATCAAAATTAATAGCATACCAAGCATAGCCTCCATACCCCATTTCGTAAGGAGCTTGAGCACTTACAATCAGCAATTCTTTGGGTAACTCTTCTGCAAAAGAGAATAAATCTTGTTCGTTACTTCCATAACCATGTAGCAAAATTAATAACGGCGGATTTTCAGTTTTTACCAAAGGCTCTCTAACAATATACTGTAAACTCATAATTTTTTAATGTGATAGATTAAACGCCTCTAAACCAATTTTGAAAATGCTCTCCAACAACAGGAACTTCTTTTTCTTCGCCTTGTATAGCGCCAATTAAAGAAATAACCCAAAGCACAATTAAAGAAACTCTTACTATCCAACCAGCAGTTCCACCAAGATATGGATAAATAACAGCTCCATTTAAAAACTGAAGTAGGTTTAAACCAATCATTTGTCGAACATAAAAACTGGTAAAATAATTTCTTTTGTTCATATTCATGACAAAAGCTACGACTAAACCAACAATCCAAAAATGACTAATGATTGCAGCTGTTTTCCCTTCACTTACAGAGGTGTTTTCCATTGTATTTATTTTAAAATCAATTGATTGTTTGCAAAAATACCATAAACGTTTCCTTTTAGTTTTTTACCAACAAAAGGGCTGTTTTTTGAGGTTGATAGCAGAGCTTCTTTGGTGAAAATACAATCTCCTGATGGATTGAATAAAGTAATATCAGCTAAGTTATTTTCTTTAATGCTGTGGTTTTCAATTCCAAAAATAGCTTTTGGTTTTGTAGTAAGGCAATCTATATATTCAGAGATTTCTAAGACCGAATTTATCGCGCCAAATGCACTTTCTAAACCAATAATGCCATCTTTAGCTTGACTAAATTCTACTTTTTTATGTTCAATATCAATAGGATTATGATCTGAAGTAATCATATCTATCACACCCAATTTCACTCCTTTTTGCAATGCTTTCGCATCTTCTTTGGTTCGTAAAGGTGGGTTTGTTTTAAAATTACTATCAAATTCGCCTAGTTCGTCGTCTGTTAATACCAAATGATGTGCAGCTACACTGCAGGTTACTTGCAATCCTTTTTTCTTGGCTTCTCGAATTAAATCTACCGATTTTGCCGAAGAAATAGTAGGAATATGTAATTTACCTCCTGTATATTCTAACAAAAATAAATCTCTTACAATTTGAATGTGTTCTGCTAAAGCAGGAATTCCTTTTAAACCTAATTTGGTGCTGTTTATACCTTCATTCGCAATACCTTCTCCAGCAATGGCTTTGTTTTTAGGGAAACTTAAAATTAAACCATCAAAGTTTTGTGCATATAAAAGCGCAACTTTCATTAAGTTGTCATTTGCAATGGGTTTGTTGTAATCTGCAAAAGCAATCGCTCCAGATTGTTGCATGTCATACAATTCAGCCATTTCAATACCTTCGCTTTTTTGCGTTAAAGCTGCAATAGGATATAATGTTGTAGCCGCATGTTGTGCTCTGTTAATCAAATACTC
>P_2C_Liq_3_UnCtyDRAFT_100447_pt1 | contig 12497 bp, 16 predicted proteins | sample Pon2CUnioCityCA_3_FD_9720 | JGI IMG/M metagenome (IMG submission 9720)
ATTGAAACGATGTAACCCATACTACTTTTATGTTATGATTGTGTTCATCATATAGCTTTTTGATTTCAACTAAAAAATCATAGTAAACATCATAAGCCCAGTCAGAAATTCTGTCTTGAAAAAGCTCACCGCCGACCATATTAATCTGGACTAAATCAGCACGGCCTTTCATCTTAATAAGATGCTCTTCAACGAGTGGTAACTTAGAAAAAATCTCTTCCCGAGATAAGCCTACTGTAGATTTTTTATCGTGGTGACAGAAGAAACAATTTAAGTGGCAGTTTTCAAATAAGGTAAGTTCAATTTCACCGATATCTGGCCTTTTGCTTTCTAATAATTGCTTTGTTATTTCAAAGTCCATATAGCATTTCTTCTTTATAATATTCGTAAATATCTGGTACCATGCCTAATTGTTGATGGAAATCCATTTTATCTAGTATTGCGTCGTATGTTTCTGGGTCTTGCCAATAAGGAACAAAGTGGGGATCGTTATTAAACAATAGTTCATCGTCGTTTAATGCATCCATGAAGGGTTCTTTAAAGTCTCTGTTTAGCCAATGCGCATAACAAATAGCTACAACATAAGATTTTGCAGGATATATCCACTCATCTACATAATCAGTAAAGTGCATTAGTGCGTCTTCAACAACAGTATCTGGCCGCCATACTGTTTCAATATCACTGAGATCGTCTCTAAAAAGAGATGCTGTCAAATGATACGCGCTTTGTCTAGCTTTCCATTCTTTCATAATATTCAATCAATCCTTTATAACCATTGCAACTATTAGTTAAATCTTTAACATATCTATAATGTTCAGTTAAACAGTTTCCATAATATTTGCAAGTTTTGCATATATCAGATAAGTTTTTTTCGGGTTCTTCTTTGGCCCAAGTTTTATACTGACTATATGTTCGATATTCTTTAAAGTATTCTCTATCGTATTTATCAAACTCTAGGACGCCAAACTTACCAGCCGGTGTAATATAAACGTGATCGTTACTAAACGCGTCGTATTCTTTATCTATACTTTTAAATATGTTGTCAATGTTTTGAAAATGAAAATTCTTTTGTGTTTTTGCTTCGTCAAACTTAATAACAAAATCTTCAAAGTCTTTGTGAGTTACATTATGCTGATTCGCTTGATTAACTGAGTAAGGTTTAATTTCAACGGACTTTACATTAGAAACCATGTTAAGAGTAAATATCATAAACTCAACATCCATTTCTAAAACTTTAGGAGACGCTAATATAAGAACAGCTAAATCTTTATTAGCATTCATCATATTATTTAAAACAAACTGCTCTTTTTCGCGCGCGTGAAAGTCGTATGATACAGACAGCGTAATATCTTCATCACGAAAAAATTCAGGAAACGCCGATAAATTTGTGTTAATGTTAATGCTACCTTGATAGTATTTTCTGATTACTTCTTTCATCGCATAAAGATAGTCTGGCTTTAAAATTCCAATTTCGCCACCATATAAATCTACATGGTTAATTGTGTCTACTCTTGCAACTTCAGAAAGCTTTTCATTTAATACACCAAGATTAATCTGAGCTCTGTCGTTTAACTGTTCTGTAGTTAAGTAACAAAAATCGCACGCAAAGTTACAATAATATGTAGGATTAATTGATAGATTCATCAACATAGGGTGTTACCATATCCGGGTTCATTTGATTAATTTCAAGAATTCGTGGCGCAAGGGTTTTCATTCTACGACAATGTTCTTCTACTGTTCCTTCTCGTTTCATATCGCGTACTGTTTTCTTGCAACCGTTACAGATTTCAAACATTGGGCAAGTAAAACAAGACATTTTCATTGATTGAATAGTTGGGTCTCGTTGGAGAGGTAGCTGTGTTTCTCCATTCATTTCTTCTTCAAAGTCAATAGGGTAATCCATATCATCAGCAAAAGAACCACATGAGTAATAATCGCCACCTGGATTAAATGCTCTAATACTTGAATCGCATGATCTGTTTTGTGGGCATGTAGTAGAAGATCCGCCAAGGCGTTTCATCATTTGTTTTGTGTTATACTCGTATTCTGCTAAGCCCATATCAAATATCTTAATATAAGTTTCATATATCTTACTTAGTTGAAACGTAGATCCTTGTACTCCGGATGCCATGGCATAGTTTAGTTTGCACTCAACACCCATTTCTTTTGCAAGTAAAACATTATCAATCGCACGGTCGTAATTTTCTTCAGTAATAACGGCAATAAAGTCTGGTCTTTCTCCCGTATGTTTGAGCATTGCGTTTGACACTCGCCAAAAATCTTCCTCAGTAAACTCTGAGCGATCGCCTTTTAAACGCCCTCCGCCATATTGGAAAGATGTAGCACAACCAAATCTTTCGTGTTGAAACAACTTTAACCATTTGTCAGGTCTAATAAGAAATGGCCAAAGATTAGAAGTAAAACTGATACTTGCTTTATAATCATGTTCGTCTAAATGAGCAATTAAATCCCAATAGTACTGTGGATCTACCATCAGTGGATCGCCACCATTTACAATAATGGTATTTGTATCTGGATATCTTTTAAGAAATCTATAAATGTAATTTAAGTCTAGCAAACCAACTTCGTTAGGATCGATATCAGTGGAAGAACAAAATGTACATTTAAAATTGCAAGCCTCAGTTGGCTTAATAATTAGATCCATCCTTTGTCCTTTGCTAATTTCATCATTAATGTTTTAGGAGCTGGACACACATCGTCTACCCACTGTAGTTGGTGACAATCCGAGTGACAGTAAATAAACACTGGACAGTCATAGCATCTTGGATCTCTTTCATTAGTTTCACACGATATTATTTCCATGCGTTTTGGTGATTGTCTTACTTCTTTTGCCGGTGTATCAATGTTACCATACCATTGTGTCGGTGCTGTATTTGGACACCCAGCAACGGTTCCGTCTGCATTAATTGTGTGAATTTTTTGTTCGCAGTCTCTACAAAAAGTTCCGTTAAAAAACTGGCCTTTACTAAATTTGTCGTAAACAGAACCTAAAAAGCTATTATATACTGGATGATCTTGTGTGGTTTCGTGCATCTTCATCCAAAATGCATCTAATTCCCTATTGTGAGGGAAGATGTCTAGATTAATAGTAGCATTACCATCATGAGTTAATCGTTCGTAGTTAATAGCCTCAATTCCCAGAGAGTGCATATAATCTGCTATCTCTACTGGATCCATAGCCACTACATCTTTTGATACTGATATAAAACATTTGATGAAACAACCTTCAGACACTAATAGCCTTACATTATCTTCCCATAGTTTTCTTTGTTTTTCGTTTGCAAATCTAATATTTGGATCCCAGGATGTTCCAATAGAACCAGAGTCAAGCATTTTAAGAAATTCAATTCGCTCATCGGTTAACTTATATGTTAGATTTGTCGTAATGCCGTGTGTGCAGCGGTCACCCCATTGTGCCTTAGTTATATTATAGAATTCCCACAAATCTTTCATGGGCGCCAATAATGGCTCGCCTCCATGATACTCAAAATGAATTCTATTGTCTGTAGTGTCTAACTCATTGCACCAGTTCGCAGTTTTCTTTGAGTTGAAATATATTTTTCTACCATTAATTCCAGACGTAAAACAATGAGAGCAATTTAGATTGCACGTTTCAGTTGTTTTAACGTATACGATTAATTGTTTCTGTGTCGCGAATGCCATATGATATCATTAATGCCTTTTCATAATTTAGTGCTCTATGCGGTGTGTTTGCCGGTATTAGTACTGTGTCGTGTGGCTGTAGTGAAATTTCTTTTCCGTCTACTTCCATCCATTTTACGCCGTCCAAACATTCTATTAGAACATTAACAGGGTCTGTATGTACACCAAAAGTTGCTCCATCTTTTTGATTATAGAAAATGTGAGCGGTCCTATCAGTGTATCCAAACCATTTTTCTATTTGTTCTACCTTTATGGTATGGCCTTCACCCACAAGAGATGCGATTCTACCCATATATGATACGTAGTCAGATTGGTCTAAATAATGCTGATTGCCGTCTTTATCAATAAACGACACATCATGCGTGCTAAAACAATTTTCGGACAATATAAACGAATTAAATTCAAAAAATCTCATAACGCAGCTCCGTTGTACATTGTTATTTATAATATAATACAGGAAACCTAAAATGTCAACCAGTAATAAGATATAAATAAAACTATTACATTATGAGGAGACGTTGGTATGGAATTTAATCCCCTTTGGCCGACAGTAATTGGAACTGGCAAATTTGATGTTCCTGGACTGGTAGAACACATATTTACTAATTATGATTTAAACAACCTACAATCTGAGCTTGACGGAACAAATATATTTAAAGATAATTCTGTCGTAATGCAACAATTTCATAACAAAGTTTATGAATGTTTCAACAATTATATGAGTGAAACTATAGGTAAAACTATAGCAGATTACAATGGACACGAAATGAAAGCTTGGATTACAGGTCACGATAAAGATTACCAAATGACTATTCATAATCATTCAGGCGCACAATTATCTGGTGTTTTTTACATCATGGCAGAAGACCAAAATTCTGGTGGGGATATAGTATTCACAGATCCAAGATCTAACGCTAATCGCGGTTATGATGAATCCTTTGCTCCTATGTTTGAGAGACATAGTATTACACCAAAAACTGGTGACTATGCTATTTTTCCTAGCTTTACATATCATCACGTTAATCCTTATTATTCTAATTTAAGAATTTGCGTTCCAGTGGATCTATATTTGTATAGTGATTAATCTTATAAATAGAATTGAAAATAAAAACATGTGCGTATGCACTACAACTAATAACGGAGAAATATAATGGCACTAACATTATCTTATGCTGTTCGTAACCTTAAAGTTAGAGACGAAGTAAACGCGGATGGTGATACANTACCAAACGCCGTTGTTCAAACAAATTGGGATGTTACCGGAACAGATGAAAACGGAAACACCGCTCAATGGACTGGCGCAACACCATTTTCAGCAGCAACAGTTCCAGCTGGGCAATTTACTGCGTTTGAAGATCTTCAAGAATCTCACGTAATCTCTTGGATTCAAGCTGTGGTTGATGGAGATTCAACATATAAAGAACATATCTTAGAACAATTGCAAAAGCAAATTGATGCTGCAACTGAAGTAGAAAAAGAAGGCGCGGATCTGCCATGGTCTACTCCAGCATCTGAAGAAGAGTAATCAGAAAGATAAAGCATGACTTACACTTGGGATATTATTAAGCTTGGTACAGCTGATAAAACTAATAGCGACGGAGATGATCTCATCGATGCAATTATCAGTGTAAAGTGGAGAAAAACTTTAACTGATGATAATAACAATACCGCATCGTATTTGGGTGAAACTAAAATAGATGTTAGTGGTACACCCGCAGCAGATTTTATTCAATTAGATAATGTCACCAAGGCTGATGTAGTTGCATGGGTAGAATCAGCATTATCTGAATCCGATAAAAAAGCTATAAATAAGATTTTACAAACAAAAGTTGAAAAAGAACAAGCTACTATTATTACCCCTAACTGGTAATAACTACTTTATATTATGGAGATATTATGCACGATTTGTATACAGGCGGGCTTGCCACATACGCCTTAAAAAGAGGCGGTTCAATACATCCGATTTGTGTGCCTACAGAAGTTCTGGGTAACGAATCTGGTATTATGAACCCCTCTATTTTTCTCCACAAGGGAAAAATTTTAGTTAATGTAAGACACGTTAACTACATTCTTTATCACTCAGAAGGTAAACAGTTTCCTCACCAGTGGGGTCCTTTGGTATATATTCATCCAGAAAACGACGTTACACTTAGAACTCACAACGTAATTGCTGAGCTTGATAGTAGTTTGAATTTAAAAAATGCCCAAAGAATCAACATGACTTTAGACTCAAAGCCGACATGGAACTTTATTGGGCTTGAAGATGCTAGATTATTTTCGTGGGACGATAAATTATTTTTGTGTGGTGTAAGACGCGATTGTTACGATGATAAGGGTAAAGGCCGCATGGAAATGTGCCATATTGATTTTATCAATAATGAGTGGCAAGAAATATCACGACACCCAATTCCGGCCCCTGGAGATGATAGTTCATATTGTGAAAAGAATTGGATGCCTATTTTAGACATGCCATACCACTTTGTTAAATGGACTAACCCAACTCAGGTGATTAAGTTTGATATTGAAGAAGGCACAACAGAAAACGCCATTTACGACCCGAATAAGTACGTTAATGCTGACAAAGATTTCAGAGGTGGATCGCAAGTTATTCGTATTAATGAAAACCAAAGAATGGCTTTTGTACATGAAACAAATCTTTTAAGAGATCCTTTTGGTCGCAAAGATGGTAATTATGCGCACCGAGTTATCATTTGGGATAATGATTGGAATATTATTCATAGATCTAGAGAGTTTCACTTTATGGGAACTTATTATGATCACGTAAAAGCACAAGATTATAACATTGAATTTGTAACGGGTGTTGCTATGCAAGGCAATGATATTCTGATTTCGTATGGATGGCAGGATAATGCATCATACGTGTTGCGTATGCCTTGGAATACATTTACAGAATTTTTGACTGGAGATTAGATTATGAAGTTTAAAAACATAAAAGTATTAAACGATGTTGTTTTAGACTATTCTAATCCATACAAAATGTTTAAACTTGCAAGAGAATACGATAAGCTTAAACAAGGCGCGGCGGCTTTCGGGTGGTATCTTAGAGCTGCAGATTTTGCAGATCCAAATGAAGATAAACTATTACAATATAAAGCTATTATTCTTGGTGCACACATTTTTGCTAGATCAGAAGCAAGAACACAAACCGTAAAAGGCTTGGTCAAAATGGCTATGACAACTATGCCAGAAAGACCAGAGGCTTACTACTTTGCTGCCATGTGGTCAATAGATCAAAATAACTTTCGCAACGCTTTAATGTATTCGCAGATGGGATTAGCTTGCGAAGAGTTTGATCTTATCGAAGAGTTTGATTATCCGGGCAGAGTTGGTTTAGAATATTGTTATGCTGTTTCTAAATGGAAATCTGATGGCCGCGATGATTCTAAAAATCTATTCTTTGATTTAAAACATAAAAACAAATTAAACACACCCCAGTGGATTATGGATAGCGTAAATGGCTGGATTAATAATGTTGGATATCCTAGTACGTTACCGTATACGAAAAAAGAACAATCTAAATACAGGTTTAGTTTTAATGGATTAGATACAATAGATAAAAACTATTCTCGGCATTTTCAAGATATGTTTGTGTTATCTTTAACTAACGGAAAGAAAAACGGTTCATTCATTGAAGTCGGTTCTGGACATCCTACGTTATTTAATAATACATACTTGCTCGAAGAAAAGTTTGATTGGAAAGGCCTATCAATTGATAAGTCAGAAAGAATGTGTTCTAAATTTAGCAGAGAACGAAAAACTAATATTGTCATGTCAGATGCCACACAAATAGACTTTAAACAATTATTTAAGCAAAACTGTATTGAGCAGCATGTAGACTTCTTGAGAATAAACAGTGATGATTCTTCATATATAGTATTAGAGAATATCCCATTTAACAAATATGAGTTTTCAATAATTCAGTTTCAGCATAATGCGTGTTGGTGGGGTAACGAATTACGAGATGCATCGCGCAAAAAGCTTCAAGAAATTGGTTACATTCTATTTGTGCCTGACGTTTCTATTAGCGAAAATCAACCATATGAAGATTGGTGGGTACATCCTGGATTCGCAAATTCTGAAATGAAATCCAATAAGCTTAATAATTTTGCTTGGGATTATATGATGAGGGAAAGAACATGAAAGCAGTAGTTGTTACAGGCGGATTTGATCCAATTCACTCTGGCCACATTGAATATTTTAAAGCAGCTAAAGAATTAGGTACTATTTTATTTGTTGGAGTAAACAGTGATGAATGGTTAACACGTAAAAAGGGTAGACCGTTTATGCCTGTTGAAGAGCGGATGGCTATTATCAAAGAAATTAGCTGTGTAGGACACGTTTTTGGGTTTGATGATTCTGACGATAGCGCTACGCAAGCAATTAATTATGTGAAAAAAAATATTCCGCACTTAACACCAATAGTGTTTGCAAATGGTGGAGATAGGACTAAAGATAATATCCCAGAAATGATTGCATGGGCTGGAGATCCTCACGTAGAGTTTGCTTTTGGTGTTGGCGGTGAGGATAAAAAGAACAGTTCTTCTTGGATTCTAAAGGAATGGGATAAACCAACTACACAAAGATTGTGGGGTAAGTATAGAGATTTAGATCAAAATGGTCATTGGAAAGTAAAAGAACTTTCTATTGATGTTGGTAAGTCTTTATCAGACCAACGACACTTCGTTCGTTCCGAACATTGGCATATCGTTGATGGTGAATTGGAAATGAATTTAGAGCACATCAACGGATATAAGACTTCAAAGATCTACAAGACCGGTGACAGCATTGATATTCCAGTTAATACATGGCACCATGCAACCAACGTTGGAGACCGACCGGTCAAAGTAATCGAAGTTTGGATGGGAGATGCTTTATCTGAAAATGATATTGAAAGAAGATAAACAATATTATTATTTTATAGTAGATAATACTATTATACCACGCCATTCTCAACTGTCAACCTTTTTTTTATAAATAATTAAAATAATACGAAACAAAGGAGAACGGGATGGCTTTTCAGTTATCAACTAACGCTAGAAATGGTACGCTCCAGTCCTTAGAGACTACTGTCGGCGCAAATCCAATTCTAACAATCGCTACAGGATCTGTACCAACTACTTGTCAGTCTGCTAATACTGGTAATATCGTTGCAACAATGGTTTTACCTTCTGACTGGTTGTCAACACCGAGCGGCGGTACTATTCAGTTATCAGGTAGCTGGCAAGACTTGTCTGCTGATGCTTCTGGTACAGCTGGCTATTTTAGAGTCCACCAAAATGACGGAACAGTATGTCACATGCAAGGTACTATTACAGCGTCAGGCGCTGGTGGAGACATGCAATTAGATAATACTAACATTGCCATTGGACAGCAGATTACAATTACTACGTTTACAATTACTGCTGGTGGCGCATAAAGGACTGTTTAAATGTCCGCTAATGGCGTATTTACATCTACAATAGACTTTGAGTTTTTTGGTGGCGGTTATTCAACCATTGAAGGACAGGCAAATTCATCGTTTGATTTATCGTTTACATCAAATGTATTCGTACCAATTGTTGCGACCATATCTCCACAGACAATAGATTTTAATCTTAGTGCAGGTATTGTGACGCCCACTGTCTACGGAGACTTTACTGGAAGCATTGACTTTGCTTTAGATGCTCGCATTGAGTTTGGTCGTCAAGGTTATGGTACATCAGCAAATAATGAAATAGATTTTTCTGCAACGGGCTCAGGCTATGTTACTGTAGAAGGCTTTGCTGCGCCTACTCTAGATTTTAGTATATCAGCTACCATGGCACAGTTTTCGTTAGCAGAAGCCACGGCAGCATTTGATTTTGCCGTAAATAGTTATGTTCAAAACTATACTCTTTTAAATAAATCTCGTGGTGGTAAAAACAGCTTTGAATTAACTCGTTTTTCGTCAAATGGTGTTAGAATAAAACAACTTCAAAATGGTGTAAAAGTTCGCAACCCTGGAACTAACCAGGTGGTAGTAAAGTGAACCAGCTATTTCTAATAAATAAAAGTAAAGCATTTGGAGAAAAAAATGGCGGAAAAATTTTATATAAAGCAAAATGATACTGCGCCAGCAATTGAAGTTGTTCTCATAGATTCTAACGGTAGAGCAAGGTCATTAACACAAGCTTCAACAATAAAGTTTAACATGTCAACAGATACTGGGAATAGTGTTGTTACTCTAGGTACTGGCGCTATTGTTAACTCTGATAGAGGTATAGTGTCATATACATGGCAAACCGGCGATACAGCAAACGCTGGAGTACATGATGCAGAATTTCAGGTTACTTATACTAATGGGCAAATTGAAACGTTTCCAAACGCTGGATATATTAAAGTAATCGTTAAAGAAGAGCTGGCATAAGGAGAAACCATATGGCACAGCCACAGTCAAGAGAAGAATTTAAAGACTATATTCGCAGAAAGATTGGTGAACCTGTTATTCAGGTTAACGTATCGGATGAACAAGTCGACGATCGTGTAGATGAGGCTGTTTCTTTTTGGAGAGATTACCACTATAATGGATCACAGTTAGTTTATCTTAAACACCAGATTACACAAGAAAATATTGATAATAAGTGGATTCCACTACCTCAAAACATTTTAGGCATCTCTAAAGTATTCGATTTTGATACTTCAATTTCTACTGGTACTGGGATGTTTAACGTTCAATACCAATTCGTCTTAAATAATATGACGGATTTAACTAGCTATAACTTGCAGCATTATTACATGACAATGCAACACATTGAGTTTATGCAAGAAATACTAGTTGGCAAAGCATTAGTGCGTTACAATAAACATGTTAATAAGCTATACATTGATGTAGATACAAAGACATGGACAGTTGGCAACTATATCATTGTAGAAGCATATGACGTTATTGATCCGGATGAATATGCTGATGTATGGTCAGATCGATGGCTACAAAACTACGCATCTGTCTTGGTAAGAGAGCAATGGGGTTTAAACTTAACTAAATTTACTAACATGCAACTAGTTGGCGGCGTGTCCTTTAATGGTGAACAAATTTTAGCTGAAGCTCGTCAAGAACGTCAGCAAATGGAAGAGGACGCTATTCGCTCCTTGCAACCACTTACTTATAACTTTATTGGATAAACCATGGCAACTAATGCATTTTTCAGAAACATTGATAATACATACGAACAAAATTTAATTGACGATTTAGTTATTGAGTCAATTCAGATTTATGGTTTAGATGTAAAGTTTGTTACGAGATTGCATACTAATGTTGACCGTATACTTAATGAAGATGATTTACCGGTGTTCGACAAATACTACGACTTTGAAGTCTATATTAAAAACGTAGATGGTTTTGAAGGCGAAGGTGATTTCCTGAGTAAATTTGGTTTGCAAATAAGAGATTCAATTACGTTTACAGTAGCAATAAGAACATTTGAGCGGTTTGTTACCCGCGAAGACGATACGAGAAAAAGACCACTCGAAGGTGAAATGATATTCTTACCCCTTAACGGTAAGATGTATAAGATTCAACACGTAGAACACGAGTCAATATTTTATCAATCCGGTTCTTTACAAGTTTATGACATGCGTTGTGAACTAGCTGAGTACTCTGGCGAAACATTTGATACGGGTTACTTTGAAATTGACAACTACTTTGCAGATATCGATACATCAGCAGATACAATTGACACTCTCGAGCAATTAGAAACAATTGACCCGCTTGCAAGAAATCTTGATTTTGAAGAAGAAGCCGACAACATTTTAGATTTCTCTGAAATGGATCCATTCAGCGAAAACATTTCAATACAGGACTCATAAAATGGCAATTGCGAATTATTTTTATAACCAAACTACTAGAAAATACGTAGCTTTATTTGGAACTTTGTTTAACCAGCTGACTATTCAAAGACAAGACAATAGCGGTGTAACTCAAAAAGATATGATTGTTCCATTATCTTATGCACCCTTTCAAAAAATCTTAGCAAGAGTACAAGCAGACCCTGATTTACTTAATAGTAAAAGACCTGCTATGACTCTTCCTAGAATGTCATTTGAAATGACTAATATTAATTACGATCCAGCTCGTAAACTTGGAACAACACAGAAAATTATCAAACGCGACAAAGCAGAATCAGACAATGCTCGCAATTTTGTTTACTCTCCTGTACCATATAATATTGATTTTTCGTTGTACATCATGACAAAATACGCAGAAGATGCTACTAAAATTATGGAGCAAATAATTCCATTCTTTACGCCTGACTGGACTGTTTCCGCAAAAATGATTGACGATGTAGATCCCTTTGATATTCCTGTTATTTTAAACAGTGTAACAACTGAAGATCTTTACGAAGGTGCATTTGACGAAAGACAATCAATTCTTTATACACTTAACTTTACATTAAAGGGATGGTATTTTGGTCCTGAAAAACAAAGAAAAGTTATTAAGTTTATTGATTTAGATATCTTTAATGGAACAGATAGTAACTCGCCATTTATAGAAGGTGTTGATATTCGCCCTGGGCTCAGCGCTAACGGAGAACCTATTACTGTAGATGGTAAAAATGCTATTGCAGTTGCCGATTTAACTAACGGATCTGTAAGCGGCATTCGCATAATTGACTCTGGTGAGCAATATAACGCAAATACTACAGTGACGATATCTGCTCCAGATACTGCAAACGCTTCATTGACAGCCACATTGACCTCTAGTAGCGTCACTAGTATAGGTGTAGTGCAGGCGGGTGGTTATTTTAGTACACCACCTACAATTTCCTTAGGCCTTC
>P_2C_Liq_3_UnCtyDRAFT_100448_pt1 | contig 12441 bp, 10 predicted proteins | sample Pon2CUnioCityCA_3_FD_9720 | JGI IMG/M metagenome (IMG submission 9720)
AATGCCTGACCACAATATTCGCAGAATTTCGGTATTTTAATATTACTACTCATAAGGTGCATATTAGTGCCTGAAGTTGCTCGGTGGTGCTGATTGGTGCATCATTTCACCATCATCAAATAATTTGTGCCTGTGGGCAACAAATTTGTTGTTAGAGCAACAACTGAGCAACAACTGAGCAACAAATATACTTAAATAAGAGCAGTTGGGCAACAAACAAGAGAAGAAACTAACTATGTAAAGTTAACAATAGTAGGTAGTTAGCAAATAAGAGAAAGACAACTACTTTCCAATACAGAAATTACTAAAAATGTGACCTAAAATATCTTTGTCAACATCATAATCACCAGTAATAGCGCCTAAATGACGCAAACATTCTCGAATATCAATAGAAAATAAATCTGTAGAAATTTCTAAATCGATGCCTTGCTGAACAGAAGTAATGGCTTGTAAAGCATTGTTTAAAGCCTCAAAATGACGAGAATTGGTAACAATGGTTTCGTTATTACTTAAAGCACCAATATTTACTAAAGAAGTTAATTCGTTTTTAAGTGTTTCAATTCCTGTTTTGTTTTTTGCAGATAAGGGAATTAAATCGTCAATTTCAGATAATAGAGTAGAGGTCTCATTTTCAGATATTAAGTCAATTTTATTGGCAATTACTAATAAGCGTTTATTTGGAAAACGATTTTTAATGCTTTCAATTTCTTCCTTTCTCTTTTCCTTTCTCTCTGTTCTTGCGTCTATTAAGAAAATAATTAACTGCGCATTTTCTGCTTTTTCGTAGGCCTTTTTAATACCAATACTTTCTATAACATCTTTGGTTTCTCTAATTCCTGCAGTATCTATAAATCGAAAGGCAACACCTTCTATAATTAATTCGTCTTCTATGGCATCTCTTGTAGTTCCTGCTATATCAGAAACAATGGCTTTTTCTTCGTCTAATAAAGCGTTTAATAAGGTAGATTTTCCCACATTAGGTTCGCCAATAATAGCAACAGGAATTCCGTTTTTCATCGCATTTCCAAAAGAAAAAGAATCGATTAAACGTTTTAATACGAAAGTAATTTTAGCAACTAAATTTTTAAATTGTGTTCTGTCTGCAAACTCAACATCTTCGCCAGAAAAATCGAGTTCTAGTTCTATTAAAGCAGCAAAATCTAAAAGTTTTGCACGCAATTCTTTTAACTCGTTGGTAATGCCTCCACGCATTTGCTGAATTGCCATTTGATGGCTGGCTGCCGAATTAGAAGCAATTACATCTGCAACAGCTTCTGCTTGGCTTAAATCCATTTTTCCATTCAAAAATGCACGCATCGTAAACTCACCATTATCTGCCATTCTGCATCCATTTTCTAAGAATAACTGAATAATTTCTTGTTGAATAAAAGTAGAGCCATGGCAAGAAATTTCAACCACATTTTCTCCTGTATACGAATTCGGATTTTTAAAAACAGATACTAAAACTTCATCCAGAACAATATCATTATAAACAATATGGCCCAAATGAATGGTATGCGTTTTCTGATTTTTTAAAGTTTTTCCTTTTTTTATCGACCTAAAAAAAGAAGCTACAACTTTTATAGCATCAGCACCCGAAAGTCGTATTACAGCAATTGCTCCGACTCCAGAGGGTGTAGCTAAAGCAATGATAGTGTCGTTTTGAATCATATTACAAAAATACACAAAGATTTATCAGAATATAAAAAAGCGCAACACTTTTGCGTTGCACTTTTTACAAAGAAGTCTTGTTGCCCAGTGGCAGCACTACTTAATTTGTTTGTTAAAACTTAGAAAAAAGCTTATTTCACAAAACTAGCATTTAATTCTTCTTTTGTGTCTTTAGACCATGCGTTTAACATCCAAGTAGATTTTTCTAACTCTCTAATGTAAGCGCCTATTAAGTCCTTAGAACCTTCATCTTTGGCTTTTTCTGCTCTGTCAATAACTTTGGTTAGTTGCTCTAATAAAATTCTATGGTCATTAATAATTTCGGCGACCATTTCTTCATCAGATAATAATGGCGATGATTCTTTTATTTTTGAGACTTCTATATAATCAGATAATTTACTAATAGGATGATATTTTAAGGTTACAATACGTTCTGCAACTTCATCAATTTTAGCTCTAGTATCGTTATACATTTCTTCAAATTTATTGTGTAAATCGAAGAAATTTTTTCCTAGAATATTCCAATGAAAATTTCTTAGCTTTTGATAATATACGTGGTAATCTGCCAATAGAACATTTAATTCTGTTACAACTGGTAATACTTTTTGATTGTCTATATTTAAATAATTCATAGTATAAGTTTAAGTTATTAAAAATTATAGTACAAATTTACGGGTCATATACAGTTGTGGTTTGCTCATATCATAGATATTTTAACTCAAATACTGATCGTTGATTTTTTTTAGATTTTAAAATTAAAACAGTTGTTTTTAGGCTTTTGATTTGTGTTTTTTTTAAAAAAGTTTTAAAAAAAGTTTTAAAAAAAGCTGTAACAAAAGCGGTAATTTTGCGTCAAATAATTAGACAACCAAACTAAAAACACGAAAATGAAAGAAGATAGACAATTACTAGTATTAACCCATTTAAGTCAACTGTTAGATTTTGTAACAGGCATTGGGGGTTTTATAGTACCCTTAGTGTTATGGTTAACTAAAAAGGATGAAATTAGAGATATGGACGCACATGGTAAAGCCATCCTAAATTTTAGAATATCGATGTTTATTTATATTTTAATCTGTATTCCATTAATTCTATTATTAGGATTGGGCATTTTAGGATTAATTGCAATCGGATTTTTCTACTTAATATTCCCAATCACAAATGCAATTCGAGTAAGCAATCATCAAGAGCCAAATTATCCATTTAGTATAGCATTTATAAAATAGAAAAGGAAAAAAGTATTATTTTAAAATCGCTCATTTTTGGGCGATTTTTTCTTTGGGCGTTCCTTTTTCCTGAAAGCATTCAGGGCCAAGTCAGGCTTTACGTTCTCAATTTTTTTACTTGCGAAAAACAAATAAAAAAGATTTCCACTGCAATCCTTAACGCGGGCATATTTATAAACATATATTTTTAGAAAATTATATAGCCTGATTGATAAAATCTTCGTATTCGTAAAAAAAGAGTTCAAATTTAGGCATAATATCAACATAAAACTCATAACAATCTCTCCAAGAGTTTTTATTGTAAATACTAAATTTTGTCTCTAAAGGCACATAAATTCTTCTAATTATTTTACCACTTTCGAGTTCGTAAGCATCATCAAAAATAACCTCAGGAATTTCATTTTCTAACAGCGTTTTTAAAGAAATTAGTTGATCAAACAATAATTCGTTGGCAATATCTTCAGGATGTTCGAAGTCTAAACAGACCATTGCCTTTTTTCTGTCGGCCACAAATTTAAAAGCAAAGCCTTTTATTTTGGTATTGTACAACAACCATTTTCTAGGAAACGATTTTCCAAAACTCGTCCAAAACTCTTTTCGTAATTTAGAAGCTTCTTCTTTAGAGAACATTTTTATTTAAGTTTCAAAGTTTTTCTAGTTTTGTCTAAAGTCTAAAGTCTAAAGTCTAAAGTCTACAGAATTACCCATGAATCTTCGCTAAATTTCCACGTTCTTTCATCAATTCTGCTTCAAAAGCCAGTAAGGCGTTCCATTTTCTATCTACAATTGCTCTATCTTGATATTGTCTTGCAAACTGTAAAAACGTGGTATAATGGTTGGCCTCCGAAATCATTAAGTTTTTATAGAATTTTTGCAATTCTTCGTCTTCCATATTTTCAGAAAATACCTTAAAGCGCTCACAACTTCTTGCTTCAATTAAAGCCGCAACTAACAAACGCTGAATTAAAGCATCAGTTCTGTCTTTTGTTTTTGGAAAGAATTTTTGCAAACGCACAGCATAATCGTTTTTTTGCTCTCTTCCTAAAACCATTCCGCGTTTTACCATTAGCAAATGCACCATTTTAAAATGTTGCATTTCTTCAATAGCAATATTGCTCATTTCTTTAACCAATTCTGTTTCTTCAGAATAATTAATAATAATTGAAACTGCATTAGAGGCCGCTTTTTGTTCTAAAAACGCATGATCTGTTAATATTTGTTGCAAATTTACTTTGGCAATTTCTGCCCAAGATGTTTCTGTTTCGAATTGTAAGCCTAACATTGTTTTTATTTGAGAATACAAAAGTAAAAAATATAAACCCTTTATTGGTAAAAGACTAACTATCTTTGGCAAGAATTTGAACACAATACCTTAAGTTTAGGTAACAGAAATAACATAATATGGCAAATAGTATAAAAAACCAAGAAGATATTTTAGCAAAACTAAATATTTACGAATTAAATGAAATGCAAAATGAGGCCATTTCTGTTATCGATTCAAATGCAAATACAATTATACTTTCGCCAACAGGAACAGGAAAAACATTGGCTTTTTTATTGCCAACGTTAAAATTAATTGACCCAGAAAATCCAGATATTCAGGTTTTAATTTTAGTGCCATCAAGAGAATTGGCTATTCAAATAGAGCAAGTTATCAGAGAAATGGGTACTGGCTTTAAAGTAAATGCAGTGTATGGTGGGCGTTCTATGGCAAAAGATAAAATAGAAATTAAACATACACCAAGTATTCTAATAGGCACTCCAGGTAGAATTTCTGACCATTTTGCAAACGATCGTTTTTCTAAAGATAGCATTAAAACCTTAATTTTAGATGAGTTTGATAAATCTTTAGAAGTTGGTTTCGAATATGAAATGAGAGGAATTATCAACCAATTACCCAACATTAACAAACGTATTTTAACATCTGCAACGCAAGACGCAGAAGTTCCCGATTTTGTAAAATTAGATCATCCTAAAATTTTAAATTATGTAACGGGTAAAAAATCTAAAAAGTTAGATATTAAGATTGTAGTGTCTGCATCAAAAAATAAAAATCAAACTTTGGTAGATTTACTAAAACATATAGGTAATCATCCAGGAATTATATTCTGTAATTTAAAAAGTAGTATTGAAGCTGTAAGCGAATTTTTAACAAAACATAAATTAGCACATAGTTGTTTTTCTGGAGGAATGGATCAAAGAGATCGAGAACGCTCTTTAATTAAGTTTAGAAATGGCTCAAGCACCATTTTAGTGGCTACAGATTTGGCAGCAAGAGGAATAGATATTCCAGAAATAAAGTATATTGTTCATTACGAATTGCCAGAACGAAATGAAGAATTTATCCACAGAAATGGAAGAACAGCAAGAGTAAATGCAAAAGGAACTGCTTACGTTTTAAAATGGGAAAAAGAGTATTTACCAGATTTTATTAAAAGTGCAACCAATGCAGATATTTCGAATAAAGAGAAGATAAAACCTGTTTTTTGGGAAACTTTGTTTGTTTCTGGAGGTAGAAAAGATAAAATTTCTAAAGGTGATATTGCTGGTTTATTTTTTAAGAAAGGAAATTTGACCAGAGATCAATTGGGTGTTATCGAACTAAAACAAGATTGTGCTTTTGTGGCAGTACCTGTTTCTGAAGCAAATAAATTGTTAGAAAGTTTAAACAATACGCGTTTAAAAAATAAAAAAGTTAGGGTGCATATTATTTAATAATATGGTGTAATCCAATACCAAAATAGGCAAGGGCCTTAATTTCTTTTACACTTTTTAAACGTTCATTACCTATAATTAAAATGCCGTTTTCTGAAGCTTCAATATGATATTGTCTGTTACTTTCAAAAAACAGAATTAATTCATCTGAGAAAAAAGCTCTTATTTTTTGCTCATTTTTACCAGATAAATAAAAACGTTTGCTAAAGTCTGGGTGGTCGTCCATATCTATATCTCCATACCCTACAAAATGTAAAAAGTGTTCAAAGAAACCTTCTTTATCTAAAGTGAAATCAGGAATTTCTTTATCGATATGAATATGCAACATTGTAATTTTAATCAATTGCTTGGCAATCAATTCGCCTTCAGAAAAATGCGCATCAAAAATGGTACAGGCATCATTAGAAAGTACATTCGAAACTTTTTCAATTCTTCTTGTTTTAAAGTATCCAAAAGAAGGTAATTCTTTCATTTCAAGATCAGAAAAGGCATCATATTTCCATTCAATTTCTTTACTTATCGTTTCAATTGCTTTTTGTCGCTTAGTTAAATATTTATGAATCGTTTTTATTTGTTTCGGAATCATTTTACGCAAAGCATATGGATGGTTATTGGTAGATTTTGCTTCATCTAAACCAATTACCTCAAAATGACCTCCTTTTCTCGCAAAACTCTCTGTATAATTGCTCATATTTTCCATCACAGAATCATCCACAAAATCGCACAAAGAAAAATCGATAATTGCCTCTTCTGTTTCAGGAATTTGATTCAGTTTGTCTTTGAGTTTCGTGTAATTTAAAAAACTTGCAAAGTTTTTAACACTCACATAATATTTATGATCTTGTTTAAACATTAAAACATTAGGTTTTAATATATTTTTAAAGAACAATTTTGCATTTTTATTGATGATAATATGGATGATAAATGTGGCAAAAATACCGGCTAGAATTCCAGAAATTAAACTCGTAGCAATGGTAACAAATAATGTAATTAAAAAGATGATGAGTTGTTCTTTACCCACAAGAAATACCTTTTTAATGTTTTCTGGAGAGGCCAATTTATACCCTGTATACACCAAGATTGCAGCCAAGGCTGGTAGTGGAATTTTACGTAATTCTGTTGCAAATACCAAAATAAATACNANTAAAAAAGAAGCGTGAAAAAAGTTTGCAGATCGGTTGCTTCCTTTATTATTGACATTAACAGAGCTTCTTGCAATTACGGTTACNACATTTAATCCGCCTAAAAAACCACTAATAACAGTAGCAATTCCCAAAGCTCTAATATCTTTATTTACATTAGAACGTCTTTTTAAAGCGTCTAATTTATCTACCGCTTTTATGCTTAATAAACTCTCAATACTAGCAATTAAGGTGATGCTAATTACGGCGCTTATAAAATCGATTTCATATATTTTTCCAAAATCAGGAAACGCAAAGTTTGATAGTATATCATCAGGTAAATTAATGAGTAAACGTTTATCAATAGGATAATCAGCAGCTGAAAAATAATCAAAATAAAAATAGAGCCCCACACTTAAAAGCACAATCCACATAGGCGCAGGAATTAATTTTAAATACCGATTTCTAATTTTTGGATAAAAAATCATAATCAATAAACTCAAAATTCCTACTAAACCTGCATAGAACATACTAGCATTCTCTGCTTTTATAAAGTTGATAATTCCTTCTGGGATTTGTAGAAGTAAATCAATGATACTTCCTTTTGCATTCGTATTGCCAAGCATTACGTGAATTTGTTTGGCAAAAATACCAATACCAATGGCAGCTAACATACCTTGTATGGCTGAGGATGGAAAAAAGTCACCCAACGAACCCATTCTTAAAAAGCCAAGAAGAATCATAATAATTCCTGAAACAACAATAGCAGCCAAAGTATACAAAAATCCTTGTTGCATATCTCCATTTCCTAAGGTGGTTATAGCAGCTAAAATAACTACGACTAAACCATTACCAGGTCCTGTAATGGTAACATTAGACCCGCCAATTAAGGCAACTACTGTTCCTCCAACAATGGCAGCGATTACACCAGAAATAGGTGGTGCACCAGAAGCTAAAGCCAAGCCCAAACCTAAAGGAAGTGCAATTAAAGAAACTACAAATCCTGAAAATAAATTTTTCGGAATTTCGGATAAAAATGTTTTAAAAGTACTCTGTTTTTTCATCTACTTTACAATTAAAACATCAGTGGGTAGTTCAGATAAAATATACTCTAGATCGTGTGGAAAAATTCTGTCTATTAATCTGAGTTTTTTTGGAGCATTCATCACTAATAAATCGGCTCTTTTAATTTTTGCGTAATGCCCAATAGAATAGCCCCTTTTACCGAATATACTTTGTGTTTTTACAGATAAATGAGCACAATCTATTTCATTAAGAATCTTTTTTACACGTCTGTCTTCTCTAGTGGTTATTCGTTCTCTGGCAATGTTTGCCCTTCGTAAAGAAATATCATCATCAACACTAATTTGAATATCTTCTTGTTTAATTTCTTCGACAATCGTAATTTTTTTACAGTTTAAATAATCAGAAACTATAAAGGCTGTTTTTATAGTTTCTTCTGTTTTTTTATCTTCTAAACCATTTACAACTATATGTTTACAAGCCACTCTTATAATAGAAGGTTTAATAAGCAAAAGTATAGAACAAGGTGCTTTTCTGGTTATTTTTCGAGCAATAGAACCTACATAATATTGGTATAATTTTTCTTGCTGTAAAGCACCTAGAATTAATAAATCAATATATTCATTTTTACAGGTTTCCAAAATTACATCTACAGGTTTTCCTTTTTGCCAAATGGTTTTAAAATTTGTTTCTAAAGGGTCTGCCTCTTGTAGAATTTGGTTTAATTTTTCTGATTTTTCTTGAGATTGCTCACCAACGTGAACGCCAATTAATTCGGCTTTAAATAAATTGGCTAATCGTACAGCTTCAAAAATATTAGGTTTTAAATTTGGAGAAAAAGCAATTCCTACGAGGATTTTATCAAATTTTTGCAAAAAAAATATTTAAAAATGAGGTTAATGCACAAGATAACAAACTTTATAAGAAAGAAAAAAACTATGGATTTTATTTTTATGATGAATAAACATTCTTAAATTTACTAACTCATCAGATTTATAAAAAAAATGTTAGAATTAGCAGGGATAATTATTTTAGGAATATTAGCACAATGGGTGGCTTGGAAATTTAAAATTCCAGCAATTTTACCTTTAATTTTAATTGGTTTATTAGTTGGACCAATAGCTGCGACNTATTTAAGCGAAGATGGTACAAAATGGATTGAGCCAATTTGGAATGGTGAAAAAGGATTATTTCCTGGAGACAGTTTGTATTATTTTGTTTCATTAGCCATAAGTATCATTCTTTTTGAAGGTGGATTAACGTTAAAAAGAAGCGAAATAAAAAATGTTGGTCCAGTAATTACAAAACTTATTACACTGGGTTCTACAATTACTTTTTTTGGCGCTGGTATCGTTGCTCATTATATTTTTGATTTAGGCTGGGATTTATCTTTTCTTTTTTCGGGATTAATAATCGTAACAGGACCAACTGTAATTACACCGATTTTGCGAAATATTCCTTTAAAAAGAGACGTTTCTGCCGTCTTAAAATGGGAAGGGATTTTAATTGACCCAATTGGTGCCTTAGTTGCAGTATTGGTTTTCGAATTTATAAGTGTTGGTGGAGGAGGTGGTTTTACGAAAACCGCTTTGATTGAATTTGGTAAAATTTTACTTTTTGGCACCACATTTGGGTTCACGTTTGCGCATGCATTGGCGTACGCAATCAATAAAAAAATGATTCCTCATTATTTATTAAATGTAGTTTCATTATCTACAGTTTTACTGGTTTTTGTAGAATCAGAAATTTTTGCACACGAATCTGGTCTTTTGGCTGTAGTAGTTATGGGAATGGTTTTAGGAAATGGCAAACTAAAAAACTTAAAAGAATTACTCTATTTTAAAGAATCGTTGAGTGTCTTGCTAATTTCTATCTTATTTATTTTGTTAGCCGCAAATATCAATATGAAAGATTTAATGCTGTTGTATACATGGAAAACAGCGGCACTATTTGCGATTGTGGTTTTTATTATTAGACCATTAGCTGTATTTGCAAGTACATTTAGATCGAAACTTAAACTAAACGAAAAGTTATTTATTAGCTGGGTAGGGCCAAGAGGTATTGTTGCAGCGGGTATTGCTTCTTTATTTGGTAGTAAGTTGTTAAAACAAGGTGTAGAAGGTGCAGAATATATTACACCTTTAGTCTTTATGATTGTTTTAGGAACAGTACTTTTAAATGCCACAACAGCTCGATTATTTGCCAAAATTATTGGTGTTTTTCTGCAAAGCTCTAATGCAATATTATTTGTTGGCGCATCGAATCCTGCTCGATTAATTGCTGCTTACTTAAGAGATAAGGGTAAACGTGTAGTTTTGATAGATTCTAACAAAACTTTCATAGAGCAGGCAATTGAGAGCGATTTAGAAGCTATAAATGTAAATATTTATGATGATGATTTAACAGATAATATAGAATTAAATGATGTTGGCTATTTAATTGCCATGACTGGTAATGATGCTGTAAATAAATATGCATTAGCTAACCTTTCTAAAATGTTTGGAGAACATGGTGCGTTTAGATTGGCATCTTCTACAGAGATCATTAACGCTATAAATCAAGACAAAGATCATTTCTTTACACCCAAAGACGATTTTATTAACTTGAGTGAAGCCTTTAGAGAAGATCCAACTATACATGAAATAATAATAAATTCTGATGAAGAATACACAAAAATACTAGGCTTATTAGCAAAAGAAGAAAAGTCGATTCCTTTATTTATCGAAAATGCAAAGGGTTTATATCTCATATCAGAATTTGAAAGAGATCAATTTAAAAAGCAAAATTTAAAGTTATCTTATTTAGGTAAAGTAATTGCAAAAGATGATGTGCTAACCCAAAAAGACTAAAGATCTAACTCAAAAGTTTGACGGAGTTTTTCTAATAAAGGGTTTTTTTCTTTCAATTTATCAAATTTTTCTTGATTGGTATATGCAAATTTTTTCTCTACAGTTTCATTAAGATTTACAATGATATCAATAGCATAATTATTTAATTTTTCTCTTAAAAAACCTAGTAATTTAGGTCTTCCTTTATGAAACTGATCTTGCATCAGTTTGTTAGGGACTGTAAATAAAATTTTAAAATTTTTACTTAATTTCGGTACATCAGTAGCCACGATAGATGCCATACTTCTTTGTCCTTTTTCTTGTAGCAAAACAACATAGGCAGCCCAAAGCGATTGTAGTTTTTCTTCTGTAAAAGTATCTTTTGGATGATTCTCAAAGTTTTCTTCAACATTGGTTTTTTTTATTTCTTTTTTCTGGTGGATACTTTTTAAAGAAAGCGATGAAGTACGTCTTTGTACAGATTTTAAAATAGGTTTATCTAGTTTGGGTTTTGGTTCAGTAATTATTTTAGGCGCAACAGTTTTTGTAATTTTCTGAAGGGGTTTGAGGCGCTCTTTTTTGATAGGAGAAAGTGCCTGGAAAAATGTAGCCGGAATTATGTAGTTAGCTGGCTTTTTTTTTTCTCCATCAAAAGTGATAGAGGCAATCTGCATTAACGTTAACTCGACCAGCAACCGTTGATTTTTACTGGCTCTATAATTTAAATCGCAATCATTGGCTTTGTTAATAGCATCCATTAAAAAGGGAATACTTGCCTTAACAGATTGTTCTAAATATTTCTTTTTGGCAGTATCACCAACTTCAAGCAAGGCAATTGTAGCTTTGTCTTTAGCTACTAACACGTCTCTAAAATGACTCGCTAAGCCATTTATAAAATGATGTCCTTCAAATCCTTTTCCTAAAATGGTATTAAATGCGTTTAATACATCCGGAATTTTATTATCGAGCAACAAATCTGTCATATTAAAATACGTATCGTAATCTAATACATTCAAATTTTCGGTAACTGCTTCACGCGTTAAATTCTTTCCAGAAAAACTAACCACTCGATCAAAAATAGATAGAGCATCGCGCATTGCACCATCTGCTTTTTGAGCGATAATATGCAAAGCATCGTCATCTGCTGTAATATTTTCTTTTTCAGAAATTTTCTTCAAATAATTTTTAGCGTCTAAAACACCAATTCTTTTGAAATCAAAAATTTGACAACGCGATAAAATAGTCGGAATTATTTTGTGCTTTTCTGTTGTTGCTAAAATAAAAATAGCGTGTGCAGGTGGTTCTTCTAAAGTTTTTAAAAATGCATTAAATGCTGCTTGCGATAGCATGTGCACCTCATCAATAATGTATACTTTATATTTTCCTGTTTGTGGTGGAATACGTACCTGATCTGTTAAACTTCGAATATCATCCACAGAATTATTAGAAGCAGCATCTAATTCAAAAATATTAAAGGCAAAATCTTCATCTTCTGCAACTTTAACTCCTTGCTGATTTATTTTCTTCGCTAAAATCCTTGCGCAAGATGTTTTACCAACTCCTCTTGGACCTGTAAATAATAAAGCTTGTGCTAAATGATTGTTTTTTATAGCATTGTCTAACGTATTTGTTATGGCTTGTTGCCCAACAACATCCTCAAAATTCTGAGGTCTGTATTTACGTGCTGATACTATAAAATGCTCCATTTATTTTGTTAACTGTATTTTGTTGTTCTAATGCAGTAGAGAACTAAATTATAAAAAAACTTTCGACTGCGCTCAAGGTGACTAAATGTAGTAACAAAAATAAGGTTCTATTTATGGTTTTACAACTTCAATTCTTAACAAAATGCTAAAG
>P_2C_Liq_3_UnCtyDRAFT_100449_pt1 | contig 12437 bp, 10 predicted proteins | sample Pon2CUnioCityCA_3_FD_9720 | JGI IMG/M metagenome (IMG submission 9720)
ATTAGCATCAAAGAACATTTGGTGCGACGGAATAATAGGATGTTGTTGCATTAATGCCTCAACAACTGACGGAACCAACTTAAATACACTTAGTTCTGCCTTTACGTATCAACAGAACTTTGACTACTCAATTAATGCAGAACTCATTAAAACACAAGATGGAAGAGTTGTATTTGCTATAAACCATGCACAATATCCGTCCCAAGCAGATGAGTTTTTCTATGATGACACGATACTAATAAGTGGGGCCCTAACTATTAACAACCCTACCATACTAAACACATTAAAAGAAAACAATACTCTAATTGTTCAAGGTGAATATGAAGTATTTGAATCGACAGATAACAACTACTCATATATTGTAATTAAATCATAATCATTATTAGCAGAGGTTGTAACAGCCTCTGCTGGGGGGAATACACCTCCATCTCCGCCTCAAGCGCCTTCTCAATCACATTCTTCAGAAGGGGCGCAAAAGCACCGCCTTCACCAAAAAGGTTCTTGCCCGGCCGAGCAGGGCTCGAACCTGCGACCACCTGATTATGAGTCAGGTGACCAATTTTAGTAACAATCCTAGATCTAATCATTTTGTTAAATTAAGTAATATCAATGGGTTTGAACTAATCGCCACTATTCCTGCAATCGCGCAAGCCATGTACGGAATTTACCGTACAATAAATTACGACTAAAACCCGTTTATTTAACTTTAAACATACCATCATGAGTCTATACTAGGCCCGTTAGGCTTTCCTTAAGCTAACAATCCTCTGTTTTGATAAACGCGGATACATTATAAAAAATTGACGAACTAATTTTCCAATCCTTCGTTTTCTTTGTGTAAACACCAAAACACGCATGGAACAGAAGACAAGCGTCTACATTATCGGAGCAGGAGTAAGCGGTCTCATAGCAGCATATGAATTAGAGCAAGCGGGGTATCACCCGGTAATTCTTGAAAAGCAGGGTACCTGCGGTGGAAGAATTCAAACTATCAAAGTGGAAGATTATCAGCTTGATCTTGGATTTCAAGTGCTATTAAGCGCCTATCCGCTTGCCCAGAAATATTTAGACTTAGAGGCACTTCGCCTGAGGAAACTTGAGCCAGGCGCTCAAATTTTAGTGGATGGTAAGCGTTTTGTTATTGGTGATCCATTGCGGAATTGGAAAGTACTTTTACCTACCATTTTTTCAGGAATCGGCTCTGTGAGAGATAAGCTGAAGGTAGTTAAACTCAACTTTGATTTAAGAAAAAAGAGTTTAGATAAAATCTTCAATTCACCTGAAGTAACTACGCTAGAATATTTGAGAACGCTGGGATTTTCAGAAACCATAATTACGCGATTCTTCAAGCCATTCTTTAGTGGCATTTTTCTTGAAACGGAACTTCAAACCTCCAGTCGAATGTTTGAATTCGTTTATAAAATGTTTGGTGAAGGCCACGCTATGATTCCTCAAGACGGAATCGGTGCAATCAGTGAACAGCTTAAAGCAAAATTAATCAAGACCACTTTTAGATTTAATTGCGAAGTACAATCACTAAACAGCACGGTTATTACCCTTGAAAATGGAGAATTAATACCGCACCAAGGCACTATTGTAACAGCGAACGCAGCTGCACTCATTCCTAATCTAACTGATGCTGAAACGGAATGGAAATCGTGTATGTGCCTGTATTTTGAGGTAGATAACACCTCTATACCCCCTGAAACCATCGCACTCATTGCCGATGAAGGGAAAATGAGCAATAATCTTTACGCATACCAGGACAAGAAGGGAAGAACCATCTTATCTGTGACGACACTCAAACATGAAGGTATGGGTGAGGAAGAAATCACGGAAACCGTCAAAAAGGAAATACAAACCTATTGTGGCACAGGTCATGTAAAACACATCACTAATTTTAGGATAAAGCAGGCACTCCCGAACTTAGAAAACCTGAAGTATACCAGTGAGCCTAGTGCCAGTCTAATTGCAGAGAATATCTTTATAGCTGGTGATACCCAATTCAATGGCTCTTTAAATGCAGCTATGGAAAGTGGTCGATTAGCTGCAGCTGGGTTGATCGAAAAGAAAAGCGGTTGGTTTAGTTAGAATCTTCTTTAATCCATAACTTCTGCTTATTAATTTATACTGATCGCATGAAGTATTTTCTTCTTAGCCTTGCCTTAAGTGGTGCGGTGGCAATAGACGCTCAAAACAGGCCGTTCTTTGAAAATGGTGAAGCCCAAATCGTTCCTGCATTTTCATCACCTGAAAATTGGATTCGTGAAGATTTATGGGTAGAAACTGAATTTGATACGGACGGAGACGGCAAATTAGATCGAATGCATGTGGATGTCACACGTCCTATTGCAACGAATGACGGCCTGCAACTGCCAGTAATTTACGAATCAAGCCCTTATTATGCCGGAACAGCCGGTAATGATAGAGATCTATTTTGGAATGTAGCGCATGAGATTGGAGAAGTACCGGCACCGCCAAAGCATGTCGAGGTAGTTCGCAGAGGCCAACGTCCTATTATTTCAAATTCCCAAGTACGCACATGGGTGCCAAGAGGCTACGTAGTGGTACATTCCAGCTCACCCGGTACGGGCCTATCCGACGGTTCTCCAACGGTGGGAGGCGATAACGAGTCGCTTGCGCCAAAGGCCGTGATTGAGTGGCTGGCAGGGAAGAATAATGGCTATAAGGATCGCATAGGAAATGAGAAAGTAGATGCCTTCTGGTCCACAGGTAAAGTGGGCATGACCGGTACCTCTTACAACGGCACCATACCGTTGGCTGCCGCCACTACTGGGGTGGAAGCATTAAAAGCTATAATACCCGTCGCTCCCAACACCTCTTACTATCATTATTACCGTTCCAACGGATTGGTTCGCAGTCCCGGTGGTTACTTAGGTGAGGATATCGACGTCTTGTACGAATTCATACATAGCGGTGAAGAGTCTAAAAGAGCTTATGGAAACAAGACGATTCGCGATAAAGAAATGAGAGAAAATATGGACCGAGCCACAGGAGATTACAATGCTTTTTGGGCGGGCCGCGATTATCTGAACGATATGGCCCCTATGAAGGCAGCGCTGTTGATGTCACATGGGTTTAACGATTGGAATGTGATGCCCGAGCACAGTTACCGTATTTACAACAAGGCCCGAGAAATGGGACTACCCGTCCAAATTTATTACCATCAAGGTGGCCACGGCGGACCTCCCCCTATAGCCATGATGAACCGATGGTTTACCAGGTACCTTTTTGAAATAGAAAACGGTGTAGAACAGGATCCTAAGGCGTGGATTGTGCGAGAAGGCGATAATCGACAATCCCCTACCCCTTATCCGGATTATCCCCATCCTCAAGCAGAAGATGTGGAATTACACCTCACCAAAGGCGGAAATGCACAAGGAGGGTTGACCACTGCTAAGGGCAGCCGCAAAAAAGAAATACTCGTAGACGATGTATCCTTCAACGGAGAATACCTCGCACGCGTCAAGAACTCTCCACACAGATTATTATATACTACCCCATTGCTGAATGAAGACGTGCATATTTCAGGTACAGCAAGCATTACACTCGCATTATCGAGCAGTGCACCAGCCGCTAACCTAAGTGTATGGCTGGTTTCTCTGCCGTGGGATGGTGAACGAGGCGACGGCGATGCTGCCATCTACAACAACATTATTACCCGAGGATGGGCTGATCCACAAAATTCAAAATCGATTTCCGAAAGTCATCCGCTGGAACCAGGGAACTTTTACACCTTAAGTTTTGACTTTCAGCCAGATGATCAAATCATCCCCGCGGGGCAAAAGATAGGTTTGATGATTTTTTCGAGTGATCAGGAATTCACACTTCACCCTAAATCAGGCACTAGACTCACTGTTGATCTTAAAAAAACTGGACTGACGCTTCCTATTGTAGGCGGCTCCGATGCTTTACAAAGAGCCATAGAATAACCATTAACAGCAACCAGAACCAGGTGTACAGGATGTCTGCACAGCCTTTTTTGGCTGGTTATCTGGAATGCCGCATTTGTCTTTTGCCAAGCAATCCGTTTGTAAAGGCTGAAGCATGAACTGATATCCATTGTGAGATAAACCGTACACTTCAATGGTGGCTCCCTGATACTCCACCCGTAGTTCTGAATCACCTCTAAGTTGCAATTGCTGAATCGACATCTCTATGATTGATTTAAGCTTAGGTACTGTTAACCTATGATCAAAGTCTTGGGCCGTATACATCTGGAGATTGACTGCAGATTCTTTGCGCACGGTACCCCCGCAATCCACAAAAAATCTATCAATCTGTCCAACCTCCGTGATATGAAAATGAGCGGGAACCAATCTTCCTTCAGGTAAGGCAAATACCAAAGATGCTGTAAAATCTAATTGATTATAAAATTCCTGTAAAGTCATCTTGCTTGTGTAAAGGACAAAGTTACGTTCAATTATATACCATTTAATACAATGTAAACACAATGTTAGTTCTTAACATAGAGTTTACATGACCTTATCTTTAAAGTAACAGAAATTAAACTTTGTGCTTTCACCTTTGCATCAAATATTTCAATATAATGGGCACTAAAAGAAGCATTTCAGTTTTATTCATCGCTCTAGTCAGCATGAATTTATCCGCACAGCAAGGTGTAGACGAAACTAGTTTTGGTAAAGGACTCTTGAACTTTGTAGCTGCAGACAGTAGCTTCAGCGTAAAGTTTGCGCCGAGAATTCAAGTACGTTACTACGGAACGAGTGACATTACAGATAATAGTTTGGCACCCGTCGCGCATGATTTTCTAGTGCGTCGTTCGCGTTTCAAATTTGACGGTTGGGCCGTTCATCCAAATATTGGTTACAAAATGGAATTTGGTCTGTCGAATAATGATATGTCGGGGGCAAATGAGTTCACAAAGAACTCACCGAGATATATACTAGATGCAATTATTAAGTGGAAATTCGCACCTGGCTTCGAATTGTGGGCAGGTCAAACAAAACTTCCAGGCAATGTTGAGCGTGTAATATCTTCTGCGAATCTGCAGCTTGTAGACCGGTCATTGTTGAACAGTAAGTTTAACATAGATCGTGATCTTGGAATACAGCTGCGTCACACAACGAAATTTGGTGATCAATTCATTTCAAAAGAAAAATTTGCCATCTCTCAAGGTGAAGGTAGAAATATTGCTACGGGTAATGAAGGAGGCCTTCAGTATACCGGACGCGTAGAATTATTTCCCTTAGGTAGCTTCGCCAAAAAAGGTGAATACATGGGGTCATCAACGGTTAGAGAAGAAAAGCTCAAAGTAATGGTAGCCTACACCTATGACTTTAATGCAGATGCTTCAAAAACCAGATCGAATATGGGAGATTACATGTTCATCGAAGATGGCCTGTATCAAACCAACATCACCTCGCAATTCATTGATTTAGTTGTCAAGCATCAAGGATTCTCGCTTATGGCCGAATATGCCAATAGAACCGCTGCAAATCCAATTGCTGTAGAATTGGACGGAACACCCACCGGGGATATCGTATTAGTTGGTAACGCTTATAATTTTGCTGCGGGCTATTTTATTTCAGAAAAAGTCGAAGTAGCAGGACGTTACACCACACTGAGCTATGATGATATTACAGGTGCTGCACCAGTAGCAATGTATACTTTAGGACTGAATAAATTTGTCGTCGGACACAAACTCAAAGTGCAAAGCGACTTAAGCTATTCAACTAAGGACGGAAACGGCGATGCAATACTGTTCAGAACTGGATTTGAATTGCACTTCTAAACTTAACTTTCAGATAACATTGTGAGCGTAGCTTCGCAATAAGAAAATTAAACTATGGACAGTATATTCTACTTGATGATTTTTGCACTAGCCCTACTAGCAGTTGCAGACCTTGTTGTAGGTGTCAGTAATGATGCCGTAAATTTCTTGAATTCAGCCATTGGTTCAAAGGCAATTTCATTCAAGAAAATCATGATTATCGCCAGTTTAGGCGTCTTTATCGGTGCTGTATTCTCAAGCGGTATGATGGAAGTTGCAAGAAAGGGCATCTTTATGCCGTCAAAATTCTATTTTGATGAAATCATGTTCATTTTCATGGCAGTGATGATTGGAGATATTCTATTACTAGATTTCTTCAACACGTTAGGAATGCCAACATCAACTACCGTTTCAATAGTCTTCAACTTATTGGGCGCTGCAGTAGTAATGGCACTGATTAAGATCGGTATGTCTGATACTGAAACCGCCGCGGATTTGGTGAACTATATCAATACTGAAAAAGCCAAGCAAATCATATCCGGTATTCTTCTTTCCGTTGTAATTTCATTTACCGTGGGTATGCTCGTTCAATGGATATCCAGACTGGTATTCAGTTTCCAATATGAAAAGAAGGTTAAAAACTTCGGGTTCGTATTCGCAGGTATCTGTTTAACTGCGATCGGCTATTTTATTTTCTTTAAGGGTCTCAAAGGGACTCCTTTCTATGGCGATATCAAAGACTTTCTGGCGCAAAATTCCTTTTTAGTGATTGGGTTGATGCTCGCGTTTTGGACGTTACTCATGTTTATCATTGATAAAGTCTTTAAAATTAATGTGCTGATCATCGTTATTGGGGTAGGAACTTTTGGACTTGCACTAGCTTTTGCAGGTAATGATTTAGTCAATTTTATAGGTGTACCAATGGCCGCCTACCACAGTTACGAAGCCTGGTCTGTATCTGGTATACCCGCCTCTGAATTCTCAATGGAAATATTGTCTGAGAAAGTTCCAACCGAGCCGGGCTTGCTTTTCATTGCAGGCGCTATTATGGTCGTCACGCTGGCATTTTCAAAGAAAGCCCGTACCGTTGCAGATACGTCTATTGATCTTTCTCGTCAAGGCGATGGAAGTGAACGCTTTCAACCGAATATTTTATCTAGAAGTATTGTTAAAGGATCAACAAAACTAGTAAGCGTTATAAGTACCATTTTACCTGCTGCTGTTCAGACTAAGATTACGAATAGTTTCCAAACACCAGCAATAGAAATTTCGGAAGAAAAAGCAAAAGCCCTTCCGGCATTTGATATGATTCGTGCTTCTATAAATCTTGCGGTTGCCGGAATTCTGATTTCCATTGCTACAAGTATGAAATTACCGTTATCCACTACATACGTGACATTCATGGTGGCTATGGGTACTTCACTAGCGGATCGTGCATGGGGAAGAGAGAGCGCAGTATATCGCGTTGCCGGGGTCGTGAACGTTATTGGCGGTTGGTTTTTCACTGCATTCAGCGCTTTTACGTTCGCTGGTATTTTAACCTACATTATATACATGGGACGTGGGGCAGCTGTCGCGATACTTTTACTTTTCGCTGGCGTTTTAGTTGTACGTAATTATCTAAGCCATAAGAAAAAAGCAAATGCGCAATCGGATCATAGCTCCCTGAAGAAGTCTGCAAGCCAAACTGTTCAGGGAATCATAGAAGAGAGCGCTGATAACGTTGCAAAATCCATTTACCGTACTACAAGTATTTTCAATGGGGTTGTCGACGGCTTGTCAAATCAAGATACAGGCGCGCTTAAAAAAATGCGTAAACGTGTCGGTAAGTTTGAAGATGAGGTAGAGTCATTGCGGAATCACTTATTCTACTTTATTAAGAATCTTGATGATACGAGCGTTCGCGGTTCTAATTTCTACATCATGGTTCTCGCGAACTTAACAGACGTGGTTCAATCGTTGGAGTTTATTGCAAAGAAGAGCTTCAAGCACATAGATAACAACCACAAACCATTGAGTAAAAGTCAGATTTCTGACCTCAATGAAATCCAAACCACCTTTGACGGAATGCTGGTATCTGTAGAGCAAGCGTTCACTTCAAAAAGCTTCGGTGATTTGAGTACATGCTTGGACCAAGAAGATGCAATTCTAGCGTTAATATCAGACAAAATAGACGCACAGATTGCCCGCACACGTAAGGAAGAAGTTAGTCCTAAGAATACTACCCTTTACTTTAACCTTCTTCTCGAAACCAAAGATTTAGTAAAAGCAGTAATGCGCTTGGTAGAAGAGTACCATAATAGTAGTTCAACCAGCTAGAACCGCGCTGCTGTCTGCATTTAACAAGGCCTTTCCATTGCGGGAAGGCCTTGTTTCGTTTAATATCGTGACTAAAGTCCAATGCAACTTTTAGTTTACCTGTATATTGCGCGACAATGAAGCTAAAATCACACTCCATCGTTTATAAATCGCTAAGCCTAGTGATTCTCGTAATCTTGATATTGGTGACTACGCCGTGTTCCGTTCATTCAATATTGAACCGCATTTTAAGTGATCGACGTCAAACAGTCACGACTCTAAAAGCACCGACTGTTCTTTTTCAGGAGACGCTCGTAAATGAAGGCTCTACCCCATCCGCTTCACCGTTAAAAATTAGACTTTACATAAATTAACCTACGTATAAATGACACTTAGATTATTAAGCACTTTCGCCATCGCAGCAGCAGCTTTTACCTCTTGTAACGCACCTGCTAATGGAAATGGTGAGCCCACAAAAATCACGATTTTACAAACCGCAGACATTCACGGCCAAGTCTTACCACACAGTGAGTTATTCTGGGAGAATGAAGAGATTTCATTCAAAACTCTTGGCGGTTTAGCCAATATGAAAACCCTATTCAACCTTGAACGCGAATCCAACCCTAACACCATCATTTTAGACGGTGGTGATCTCATTCAAGGATCCGCAGTTGCAGCGTTGTCAAAAGGATCCGCTTTTGGCCCTATTGTAAAAGCAATGGAGTACGATTTTCTTATTCCTGGGAATTGGGAAGTAGTCTATGGAAAAGAGCAAATGATGAGCGTTTTGAATAGCTATGAAACGCCTGTGATTACTGCGAATATGTTCCATGACGAAGCCGGTAAAGCACCAATTTTTCCTCAATACTGGATCAAAGAAATAAACGGCAATCGCCTAGGTTTCCTATCCTATAACGATCCGGAGGTACCAATTCGTCAAAATCCATCGTTTTCAGAAGGATTAGATTTTGATCCCATTTTAGATAACCTAGAAGAATTGGTCACTAAACTAAAAGAGGAAGAGAAAGTAGATATTCTCTTCGTAGTTACCCATATTGGTATAAGTAAACAATTTGACCTAGCAAACCATCCTGCTTTAGCCCAGGTGGATTACGTTTTAGGAAACGATACACACGAGCGTATACGCAAACCGCTACAAGCGGGACACGCTAAGGTCACAGAGCCCGGTGCATTCGCATCGTTTGTTGGAAAAATGGTTCTTACTGTTCAAAATGGTGAAATCATTAATGAGGAATATGACTTAGTAGAAGTGGATCCGAACATATACCCAGCGGATGAAACTGTTGCGCAGGTAATCGAAAATGAATTGGAACCCTATAACGAGAATATCAACGAAGTTTTAGGTTACACCACTACCCCACTTTACCGCTACTTCGTAGTTGAAAACCCTATGGATAATTTTATCACCGACGCGGCGTATTGGAAAAACGATGTAGATATCGCACTTTCTAATGGATTCCGGTTCTCCCCTCCGATCAACCCAGGTGAGGCAGGCGTTGCGCCCATTACACGAGGTGATATCTGGAACATGCTTCCGGTCAATGAAAAAGTGAAAATTGGCAAAGCCAGTGGTCAACAAATCAAAGACTGGCTCGAAAAAGAACTCCATAACGTTTTTGCCGAAAAGGCTTCAGAGCGTTTTGGCGGATGGGTAGTGCGATTCTCAGGTATGGAACTCACCTTTAATGCAAATGCTGCGAAAGGGGAACGTGTTCAGGATATCTATGTTGGTGGAGCACCCATAGAGATGGATAAGCTTTATAAAATGTCTGCTTGCCGTCGAGAAGGCGAACCACTCCACATGCTCTGTAGAATGCCAAATACAGTTGAAACCGTAGTTATGGACTATACCATACACGATCTTATCGAAGAATACCTGGCTCACGTGGATACCATCGCTCCGGTAAGAGATGGCCGTGCAAAAGCCTTAGATTTAGGGGACAATGTTCTTTCACAATTGCCCGGAACAGATTATCATTTCCACTAAATTTCTATCCATGAAAAAATTACTTTTATCCTTGGCTTTAGCCACTGGCCTTCTAAGCAGTTGCACACCCAATACGACAGAAGCATCTGTTGAAGAAACGGCTGCAGTTACCACGCAGAATTATTTCGTTTTAAATCGCAACGTACAACAGCTCAAAGCAATCGCAAAAGCTGCTGGAGAATTAGCCATTGCTGACTCTAGCACCTTCGGCGAATTCAACGTCATCATATGCGGTAAGTCTGTTCAAGATATGGTCACCCCAGAGATCATGGATCCTTTTATGGAAATCTTGAACGCTAATAACGTGAATGTCATCGCTTGCGGCTTTTCATTAAAGAAATTTGAGGTAGATCCTGCCGGGCTCCCAGAAGGGGTTACTGTTGTCCCAAACGGTATTCAATACGGTTTCGAAAAGCAAAAAGAAGGCTACTACAGCATTACACTGTAAACTCTTAGAAATGATCGTTAACCCCTCTAGATTTCGATTTAGAGGGGTTTTCTTTTTAGTCTACTACCCTGGTCCAATTCAACAAATGATGGTAGCCTTCGTGATGAGAGGGCAATATTCCCTTAAACAACAAACTATCTTGCCTAAATACCCACAACAGACTAGGGTTTTGTTCTTCAATAAGTACATCGCCATTAGGTAAGAACTCAAACAAACCTTCCGTAAATGAATACACGCCATGTTGCGAATAAGCCTCTTGGTTTGGTGCACTGAAAGTCTGAGAGGCCAAGTCGTAATATTTGATATGCGAAGAATACGCGGGGTACTTCAGTAGGTTCGGCTCTTTACTTCGGCCGCCATCTTCTTTAAATCTTTTAGTTGGCGCATTATTATTAAAAAAAGCGATGGTTTGTCCGTCAACAATATCTACATCGTGCTGACTGGTAAAAGGACCTTCAATGACACGAACAACACTGTCGATTGAGGGCCGATAGTGGAGAATAACCGAAGAAGTCCTGAAACTTAAAAAGACATCCCCTGCAAGCATGTATTCGCTCGATTCTAAAACCGGCTCAACATCGTTCAAATGAATAGGATCATCCACAACTACACTCTTAATGATCAGGTGTTCTAACCCATGATCGAGTAATAATTCGGCCATCGAGCGCTTAAAAAGTATCGCGCCAGTTTCCGTATCTAACTGGGCAATGTAGTTATCTAAAAAGTGATATTTCACACCCCCCATTTCGTATGTAACGCCATTTGATGGGTGCGAAGCTTCAGACAGATCATAAGCACAAACCCACATCGTTTCGCCGATACCCGCATTCATGGAATGATGGTGCCCAATTTCTTTTTGATGCCAAAGTTGCTCACCCGCAGCATTCATGCAATAAATACCGTCATAACCATTTGTGGCATACGCCATACGGTCATTTGAAAGCAGAAGTGGATGCATGATTCGATGATGTGGCTTCAATCCGCCCTTGACTTCCCAAGATTTTTTAACGGCCTGTGTCTTTAAATTACGGACCTCTATTGCTCTATTTCCTTCCTCGTTTGAATAGCTCACCAATACATTGATGTCNTAATCTAATCTATTTACAGAGGCAAATGCAGGGTGTGTTGGCACGAAGGTTCCTGGTAACTTTTCCACCTCCTCAGCGGCCTGCGTGACCAGATCTGGGAAGGAAGTGAGCGTAACTAAGAATTTTCCCCATAATCCGTGGGATTTACCTGGAATTCCATGATGTCGGACGCTCCAACCATAGAAGGAAAGTAAGGCAAGAACGATAATTACGGAAGTGATGCCATTTAGCAGTTTAGATCTCATGGCTTTACTTTATTAAATGTATGGCCTTTCGTTGCATTATGGGGCGGCCGCTAGTATAAAGGTTTGATGCTTCGACCTCCAAGAAATACACACCAGCAGCAGCAGGTTTGCCATTAACATTTCCATCCCAAAAGAGGTCCGGTTGTTCCGTTTCAAAGACCAATTGGCCCCAACGGTTATATATTCTTTGCAGCAATCGATCTGTATTAGTCGACTGTATCTCGAGTACATCGTTTATCATATCCCCGTTAGGTGTAAAAAAATTGGGCACTACTATAGTAGGATAAAAAGCGATCTGCCTACAGAGTGAATCCACACAACCGTCCGCGGTGTATAGGTAGGCGCAAATGGTTTGGGGTTCTGGATTAAGGACTACAGGCCCCCAGCCAGTCATTAGGTGGCTACCAGTAATTGCACCATTGCTCCAACTCTGGCTACCTGCAGAAATAAAAATTGAATCAAAGCTGTTTGAGTTTACCGACTCATAATAGACATTTATACCGATGATTTCGTCTGAATTTAATACTTGGACCATCCCTGAATAGCCACTTCCATCGTTCGCAATCACTAAGGAATCTATGCGACGAGTATACCC
>P_2C_Liq_3_UnCtyDRAFT_100451_pt1 | contig 12406 bp, 15 predicted proteins | sample Pon2CUnioCityCA_3_FD_9720 | JGI IMG/M metagenome (IMG submission 9720)
TTGGGGTTGCTCAAGCTGAAGCTGAAAGTAAAAAACTTCAAGGTAAGGGTATTGCTGATATGCGTAAGGAGATGGCTGAAGGGATGAAAGAAGCCATGAAAACAATGGAAGAATCTGGCTTAAGTTCACATGAAGCGTTGAAGTTTATTTTAGAAGCTACACGATTAGATACTATAGAAGGTGCTGCTAAATATGGTAGTTTGATACTAATGGATTCAGATAAAGAAAGTAACTTAGGTTCTATAATTACAGCAGTGAAAGCCGCAAACGAGTCTGATACAAAATCTAAGTAAAAAACCTTGATAAAATCACTTTTTATGTTAAGATATAAACTATGAAAATACATTTAGAACAACTTGTAGAGCTTGCTAAGGAAACTGAGATAACAGATCCTATTGATTGGGGAATGTTATCTATTAGTGAAGATGACGCATATAGATTGATGGCAAGTCATATAATGGAAATTATGGGTAAAGATGATTCACCTTTTATAATGTCTGCTATTGCTACAAAATTACTGGTTGAAAATTTTGTTCTTAATTTAAAGTTAGAGCAGATGATTAGGAACAATTAGATATGGAAAATGAGAGTTATTTCTGTGAAATATTACTTAATAGGGAGGACTTCAGTATTGTAGGCATCCTAAAATCTTCATATCCTTACTCACAAATAACACAGAAAGATTTAGAGGTAAAAATTAATGTAAATCAAGCTATTTCTATAGATGAGATAGTGTTGCTAGTTAATCAATCATGTGTCATTATCATCTCTGATAATGATTTATCTTTTATTGAAATCTATGTAAATAGATTGGATGATATCTATTATTATAAATATTCTTCTGATGAAATCATGGATGAGGCGTTATTTTATCTTGATTATATAAACGACTTTAGTTTAGAAAATGATGCTGAGTGGCTATCTATATTTTCATCAAATAAAGAATTAATATACGAAAAAATAAAAGGCAGAATACAGAGTGAACATGATATTGATTAGGTGAAGTATGGAAAATATTCAAAATATAATTAGTGATATCTCTAAAGAAGATAGGGTAGAGTTTTTAATTGACTTTCTTATTTCTGAACTGGAGAGTGACAAAATTACCTATTATAACATAATAAAGGCCATTAATAATATTGGGGGCATTATTCAAAATTACGATATTAGTAGTGACCTTATGTCTGCATTGTCAGCGGATTGTATGAATAAAATGAATATTCTCCATAAGAGTGTTGAAACATCTATGGAGCTTTTGGATATAATTGGTGAAAAATTCGCAAATACATCTAATGCAAACATTAAAGGAAAAATATCAGACTTGTATAAAGTTAACTCTGAAATATATGATTTATGCAATAAGTGCAAAAATGGAATGATTTTTTTGACATAAATTTATACAATGGGGTTGAATATGGATTTATTTTTTCGTTTAAGTAGCAATTCTGATCCTGAAGAAAGACTTGAGGAGGCATGTCTTTGGAAATCGTTTTATGATGAGTATGGGGACGAATTAGATCTAATTCCATCTGATGTTTCTGTGGATAAAAGCTCAGTTTTAATAGGTAGAAGTAAAAACAGTGAATATGATATAATTCAAACTAACTATGGTTTGAAGGATGATTATTGGAATTTTTCTGTGTTTAAAGAATTCTCAAATAGGAATTTTAGAGTTTTAGATTGGTCGGAGGGTGTAAGGCAGGCTAGAGATTATCAGAAGAATTCAGGTGGTGTTTTTATAAAATCCATCTTAAGACAAAAACATTTTACTCATTTAATCCGAGCAGGTGATTCAGTCTTTAGCGAAATAGGTGATATGGCGTATTCGTTTATAGATAGGGGGGATTGCTTATTAGTTCAAGAAGCTAAGGATATGAGTTTTGAAAGAAGATTTTTTGTTGTTGATAGGCAAATAATAACTCACTCTCCTGTAGCTAATCATATTACACCTTTAGATAGGATAGATAATGCAAATATCGAATCGTTTCATTTTCAGACTCCATTTAGTAAGACTCCAATAGAGAATATAAAATTAACTGAAAAATTTGTGGAAGCCGCAAATGAAATTGTTAGTAGAATGCCTGATAATCATGCTACTTTTGATTTATGTATAATTGAGGGCAAAGTGTCAATTATTGAGTTTAATCCTATAAAGGTTGGAATGTTAGGTAATTTCGCAATGAACACTAGGAAGATAGCGGAGAGTAGTCGAAGCCTTATTAGGGATGTGAGGAAGGTGTTTGCTCTGTATGATGGAGAGCAAACACCTAAGTGCTGATAAGACATGTTATGTTAAATATATAAGTATATAACTATAACTAACTGTTATATTCGTAGGGGTATTTGAATATACCAGTTATAAGTAAAAGTGTAATTATATTGTAAAGTTCTAATTGCCATTTTTTATCAGCACTATCTATTTTCTCAGCTGTTAAGATCTTATCTTTGATTATGGCTTGAAGTTTGGTGATTAGAAATTCTTCTGACGGAAAGAATTCTTCACTGATGTTGGAGATGGACTTATGTATTTCTTCTATCACTGCCCCAGGAATTGATATATCAACTCCATATAATGAAAATACTCTTTCATTCTTTCGTTTTGTATCAGAGGTGGATTTATTAGAAAAGAGAATGTTTTTATAAATGGATACTAATATGATGTATCCTGATTTTATGGCTTCTTTTTCAGACTTCTCTGGATGGTGAGTTGGTGTTCCAAGAACGTTTGGAACACCAACTGGAGTGTTTTTTAATAGAATGTCTGCATACCAATCAGTTGTATTTTTGGAGTGTATAACTAAAGCTTCTAGATTTTTTTCTTTTATGTTTTCAAGAGTTCTTTGACCAATAAGTGTTTGTGGTTGCAAATAGGATTTTGTATTTAGAAGATCTTTTTCTGCTTCTTTTTTAGCTTTATTTTTCAGATTTTTGAGTAATTTTTTACCTTCAGCAATTTGGTGTGCTGTGTAGTCTACCATAGAAGTTCTCCAGGTTTGGATAAAGAATTGATGGGTTACTTACCACACTTGGAGAACTTTAACAATTTTAAATTTAATGTTGTCTATCTACCATCAATTTCTTAATTTCAGCTATTGCTTTAGCGGGATTAAGTCCTTTAGGGCATGTTTTTGCACAATTCATAATTGTGTGACATCTATATAATTTAAATGGGTCTTCTAGGTCATCAAGTCTTTCACCTGTCGCCTCATCCCTACTATCAATAATCCATCTGTATGCATGTAAGAGTGCTGCTGGTCCAAGGTATTTGTCACTATTCCACCAATATGAAGGGCATGATGTGGAACAAGATGCGCACATTACACATTCGTAAAGTCCATCTAGTTTTTTTCTGTCTTCTATTGATTGTTTCCATTCCTTTTGTGGTCTATTGGTTTTTGTTTCCAACCAAGGCATTATTGATGCATGTTGTGCATAGAAGTGTGTTAAGTCTGGAATAAGATCTTTTATGATGGACATATGTGGCAATGGATAAACTCTAACCTCTTTTGTTTTTATATCCTCGATACTTTGTAAACATGCTAAGGTATTTACTCCGTCAATATTCATAGAACAGGAACCGCATATACCCTCTCTACAAGAACGTCTAAATGTTAGTGTTGGATCTATTTCGTTTTTTATTTTAATAAGTGCATCTAGAACCATCGGACCACAAGAATCCATATCAATGAAGTAGGTGTCAATTCTTGGGTTATTTCCGTCTTCTGGGTTCCATCGGTATATTTTGAACTTTTTTACATTTTTAGTGTTAGATGGCATAGGCCATGATTTTCCGACTGTAATTTTTGAATTTTTTGGTAAAGTAAGTTGAACCATTTGAGACCTCTTTTAATAATAAAGTAGCACTACTCTTAATTTAAACAATAAGTAGCGCCACTTTATTTAAATAAAAGCAAATTTTAATTTTTTAATACTTTTTCTTTTATTTCAGTTAATAGCTCTTCGTATTTCTTTTTAGATTTACCTTTAGCTTTAGCGTCTTCAACTGATTTAATATGTTCTTCTGTTACATCGCCCACAACCACTGTTGCAATCATCCCCATGGTTGCGTGCGGTGTGCAAACGTAGGTGTATACTCCAGGCTCATCAAATGTATATGTGAAGTCTTTACTTATTGATGATTTTTTGGGTGCCTCCCATCCTTTAGGCCCATCAATAAATTCAACATTGTGTCCTTTATCTTTAGCAATCCAATTTATTGTATCTCCTTCTGTAATATATGCTATGTCTTCAGAGTAGACCATTTTTTGACCGTCATCACGCTTATTAAGCATTTCTAGATTTACTGTTTCAGCAAATAATGGTGTGCTTAATAATGCTAATGCTAAGCTATAATTGATTACATTTTTTCTCATATAATTCTCCTAAAATTTTTTTATATAACTTATATATTGTCAGGAGAATTATATGATTAAAGTGTGAAATTGTCACACCTATCATCTTCAATATCTTTATGATATTCTTCACAGAGCGCTGCTCCACCACTTCTAAGACCTAAAATATCGGTTTCAAATATTGATCTCCATAATTGGTCTGAAGTTTTAAACTTGGGATTTCGTTCATTTAAATTATTGTAAACTGTTGTTATATCTTTTTTACTCGGATGCCACTCAAATACTACAGTCTTATTTCTGTTGGATTCAGCATTATAATAAGGTATATCTGATATTATATCACGTGTTTTATAATTAGATATATCTTTTACTTTTTCAGATGCTCTATACCCTTTTTCGACTATAAATACTATGTCATCTCTCTTGGAAAGGATTTCTACAAGTTTATTTAAATTATAGTTGGCGTTTGAAATCCTTCCATGTGAGATGTAATCTGCTCTTAATCCAATAGGCACAGGAGTTCCGTCTAGATGACTTACAAAATGATTATCAAAATCTATAATAACAATATTATTTATATTATATTCATCTAAGGCAAACTTTGATAATATCTCACTTGACTCCCCTCGCCCATGATATTCAATAGTTCTATTTTCTGTAAAGAAATCATAGTAAGTATTTTGGCTTAATTCATTTAGTTCTCTATTGCTAAGAACACAAAAATTACGTTTTGTATATTCAAAATTACCTGATTGAAAATTTTCAAATTCATCATTATTAAGGACACGGTTTTTAAATGTTATTTTTTTAGATTTCTTATCACTTTTCCATTCTGGACATTTTGTATTTGTTGTTATTGTTGACTTTTCTTCTAATAGATGGAATTCATCATTTAGTTTAATAGATTCAAAATCACTGTCTACATTCATTGTATGTGCTAAAAATCTTTTTTTAATTTGTGTTTCTTTCATTTTTGTTTCCTTTTGGTTAATACCATCTGAGATCGTAACTACATCTATTACCGAAAGTTTCCATGAGTATACTTAATTCTTTTTTGTTTTTCACACCTAAAGAACGAGCATACCTTTCTACTTCTAATTCTTTTCCATAGCCTTTTCCAAGTAATTCTGAAGCAATCACGGATAAAGTATCTATCATGCCGTCTATATTGGGTAAATTTTCCAAAGTTATTTCTGGCATATTTTTTGTAAATTTATCAATGTTATTTAGACTGTCCCATAGATCTCTTTCTAGGCTATATCCAAATTCATCTAGTTCTTCTTCAATATTTTCTCTGTCTTCTATACAAAGAAACCTATTGAATATCAGAAATATTTTTCTGGCATTAGAAATCTCTTCTCTTTTTGGTGCTTCATAAAATCTGTTTGAAAAAGGATTTACATAAACCTTATCTTGGTCAATAACCGTGTTCCACATATCAATTTGAATAAAAGATTTTAAACCTATTTTTTGAATAACTCTATATTTATCTTCTGCATTCTCTATAGACCATGGTTCTGATTGTCTCATATCATCAAACTTATAACATATATTTTGCCATCCCTGTTCTGTTTCAGGTATTTTTGTGTCGTGAAAAAGAATCTGAAAATCTTTTAATGAAAGAGATTTTAAGTTATCTAAAAATGGATAATTCACTTTTCCTAAAGTTGGAAAATATGATTTTTGTTTTAAAAATAGTCCGAATTCATCATAATAATCGTTTTCACCTATGTAAAGATGGGGTTTTTTTGGATTTACAATTGCCCATCTTGTAGGATCAAGTATCCTTCCATCTTCAAGTTCCAGCCAGGTATGCTGCTGAATAGATCTACTTTTATAAACGGATTCTTTATGGATATAACCATACCAATGCCCCCTACAAAGTCTCATTCCTTCTATTGGCATGAGTTTTAAAATCTGTGATGCAATTGCATGACAATTACCGGGCCAGTCTTCAAGAGTTATATCTATTTCTTTTAAAATTTCATCTATTGAGTCGGGAAATTTCATTATAGTTTCATCCTGTATGTATTTTCTTTCTCTTCCTCGTATTGATATGCTAAAGTTTTTGCTTCATCCCAGGTTAATATACATTTTTCCGTTGAATTACTTCTGCCCCAAGTTTGTATATCTGCTAGAATAACATCAGATGGAATCTTTAAAGCTACACCATTAATGTTACATCCTAACTTATTATTAAAACTACCAGATATAAATCCACAAGGATGAGCTCCTCCTATTGGGGTGTGTGCTGGTCCCCCCTCCAGTAATGCCATACCTAATTCTTCAGTCTCCATAAAATCCAAAGTGCAAGAAATAGTGTTTTCAGGAAATTTATCATTCATAAAATCGAAATGCTTACTATCTCTAGAAAGTTCCGTATCCATGTGTTTTGTAACACAATTTGATTCAATCATCGTATCGAGAATTTTTTGTGCTAAATTAACTGCTTCAAGTGCTTTGAACGCATTTTCTGCTGTAACTTCCCCAATCCATGGATAATAAGTAGAAACTCCTACAATTTTATTATTTTCAATGAACACTCTCCATTCATGAGGCCACATACCTTTACCAGCAAACGCACTACCATGTCTATGTGGATCTTCGCATACCCCATATCTCTTCGGTTTCATCCATGGTCTCGCTAGAAAATGAATTTCTGGTTTATGTCCTGACACAAAAGTTTTCATTATTCTATCATCGGTAGCGTCAACCATTCTTCTGTTACCCACTGTAACATGCCCTGCCCCAACTGTTATAGTCTCATCAACTTGAAAGAGTTTATCAGGACTATCAACTGTGCCTATTCCAGCAAGAGATTTTAACATGTTGCCACCACATAGATGTGATCTAACCATGTAATTTGCAGGGACATTATCCATAGCAGTAAATAATTTATCTCGCAAAAGAGTAGTATCCACGCTTTCTGTTTCATTTTTTGATATATTTTCTGGTTGTGGTATAATATTATTAAGTCTTTTATTGAAAGAATTGGTGATAAAGTCTGGAATCTGTATTTCTTTATGTAATTTTTCATACTCTTCTTCAGAAAGAGTCAAGATCACATCTCCTTCTATGTAGGGAACATTTGATAATTTTGCTAACTCAATCCAATGTCTTAAGTCCATTGTATCGAAAGATCCACCATTTTTTATTTGCTCTGGTTCAATCCAAGTTGATGTTTCCGTTAAAATCTTTTCTTCAATTTTGTTAATCTTATCAATTGTTTCTAGAAAATTTGATTTACTTTTATTTAAAGTTTTAAATGCAGCCGCAAATAACCTCCTGATTTGAAGATTACTGTTTCGTTGTTCTGATTGAAGTGTTAGATTGGCAATAAGCCTGTTTAAATAACTTTTTTCCATTGTATAACCTCTGTGTAATGAAAATAAGTAAATCATAGAAAGGCACAAATTTATATATTTTGTAAAAAAATAAGCAATTTATAAAAAGGCTATTGCTTTTCTCAAAGAGTTGTATTATTGTATAAACATCTCAAGGAGGTCTTGGGATTTTAAGTAAGCGGAGGTCGCTGTTATGAAAAATAAAGTTATCGTATTTATCGGTCGTTTTCAACCATTCCATGTAGGTCACTACAACGTTGTTAAAAACGCATCTAAAGTTTCCCCTAACATTCTTATTTTGGTTGGTAGTTCATACCGCCCTCGTTCATGGAAAAATCCATTTAAATTCAATGAGCGTAGAAATTTTATTGAGGAATCATGTTCTGAACTAGATATTAATCTTGGTATTCTTCCTTTGGTTGATACTCTTTATAATGATAGAACTTGGGCTTCAAATGTTCGTGCAGCTGTTAACATTTACATTCGAAATCGTGGATTTTCTTCTGTGAATGAATGCGAAGTTATTCTTACTGGATATGAGAAAGACAACTCAAGTTTGTATCTAAAATGGTTCCCTGAATGGTCATGGATGCCAATGAATGCCATTAATCATAAGGATGTTATTATTAACGCTAAAGATTTTCGCCAAGATTTGTTTTTTGAAGATTCTTTCAATTCTGAGAAGTATGGTGTCAAGGAATCTAAAACAGTCTTGGAGTGGATTAATAATAACCCTGCACATGTTGAAGTTATTCGTGAAGAAGCTAAATTTAACATGAAATATAAGGAAAAGATCAAGGAAGCTGAAGATATTTTTGGTTATCCTATTCCAATTAATACTTCTGATTCTGTTGTGGTGCAGTCAGGGCATATCTTGATGGTTCGTCGTGGTGTGAGTCCTGGTAAGGGTCTGTTAGCACTTCCTGGGGGTCATATTAATCGTGATGAGACAGCCTTTGATGCTGCTGTTCGTGAACTCTATGAAGAGAGTCGCCTAAATATGCCAAAGGGGGCGATGCGTGGTCGCTTTAAAGAGAGTAAGGTTTTTGACCATCCAGAGCGTTCCGAAAGGGGGTGGGTAAGAACAGAAGCTTTCTTGTTTGAGTTGGAAGATAAAGCAACTCTAGAAAAAGTTAAAGGTGGGGATGATGCTGCCCTTGCAGTTTGGGTTCCTATTAATGAAATTACGCCAGATGAGATTTTTGAAGATCATTTTGACATTATTCAAACTTTGGTTCCAGAGGTTCCATTTGCGTATTCTTCGATTGTGATGGCTCATTCGTCATAATTGAACTAAAGGGAGTAAAATCCCGCTTTCAAACATTAATTCAGGAGGTCTGAATTAATTAGAACATACTAGGAGGTCTAGAAAATGAAAGCAATTTTTGAAAACAGTGTAAACGTCAATAATATTATTTTTGATACAGATAGTTATAAATATTCTCATGCACAGCAATATCCTGAAAATACTGAAACAGTCTTTTCTTATATTGAGCCAAGAAAGGCATGGGATGGGTATGATTCAGTAGTATTTTTTGGATTGCAAATTGAACTTGCAAAACTTGAAGGTCAAGTAGTATTTCAAAAAGATCTTAATGAGGCAAAACCATTTCTAAAAATGCATGGTTTTGATATGTTTATTGAAGGGTGGCAACACATTATTGATCAACATAATGGAAGGTTACCAATTCAAATTGATGCATTGGATGAGGGAACTTTAGCTCCTGTATCCATTCCACAAGTTAGAATTTTTAATACAGATCCTAAATGTTGGTGGCTTCCATCATTTTTGGAAACTAGATTACTTCGTGCTGTCTGGTATCCGTCAACTGTGGCAAGTTTGTCTTACAATGTGGTGAAATCAATCAGAGAAAAATTGATTTTAACTGATGGCACTGACGAAGGATACCAGTTTAAATTACATGACTTTGGTGCAAGAGGTGCAAGTTCACAGGAAAGTGCTGCAATCGGTGGGTTAGCTCATTTGGTTAATTCTTTAGGAACTGATACTATGATGGCTAACGTATATGCCCGTAATTTCTACGGTGAAGAAATGGCTGGATTCTCTATTCCTGCAACAGAACACTCTACTGTTACTGCAACTGGGGAAGAAGGAGAGCTGAATTTTATGAGTAGACTTCTTGATCAGTATCCTACAGGTTTGGTAGCCTGTGTTTCCGACTCTTATGATTTAATGAGAGCCGTTAATCAATACTGGGGTAAGGACTTGAGAGAGAAAGTTTTAGCTCGTGATGGTATTCTCGTTGTTCGTCCAGATAGTGGTGATCCTATTGAGATTGTTACTGAAGTAATCGAGTCCCTTATGGTTCATTTTGGATTTAATTACACTCAAAACGGATATAAGCTTTTGAATAATAAAGTAAGAGTTATTCAAGGTGATGGCGTGGATAGATATTCTATCGAAAAGATTATGGATAAAATGATTGAAAGAAAATTATCTATTGGTAACATTGCTTTTGGTATGGGGGGTGGTTTGCTACAAAAAGTTAATAGAGATAACTTCTCATATTCCATGAAAACTTCTGCTTTATGTCGTAATGGAGTTTGGTATGATGTTTTTAAAGATCCTATCACTGCTAAAGGTAGTAAAACTTCTAAGAAAGGTCGTGTTGGTGTAATGAGAACGGATTCTAATCAGTTTGTTTTCAGAAGAATGGAGAATATTCCGAAAGGGGCTGAAGCCTTAAATACTGTTTTTAAGGATGGTGAAATCTTAAAAATTCATACTCTTAAAGAAATCAGAGAACGTCTTTGGTAAATAATTATGGGGTAATAAAATCATTTTTTTGTTTTATTACCCCATAATTTTCTTCTAAAAACCAATCTTGGTTATTTTTTCGATATATTATATTTTCTTGATTTATGATAATTGCCTCATTTTCAACTTCTACTGGGTGTAAATTATCGTTAATAATGGTGTATTCCATCCCAATACTTAATGGTACGTCTTTATATTTTTGCAAATACTGAATTAGGTCAATTAAAAAATTAACGTCTTTTATGTTGTGGCATTCGAATAAAACCTCTTCATTTTTATATGATATATCAATAGATTGATATCCTAATTTCTTGCGATCATGATAGTCTAAAAATATAAATTTTATTGGAACTTCATTATCATCTATTTCGTTAGATACAAGCTTATCATGGATGTCAATAAAGTCTAATATCCAGCGATATGTTTCTTCGTTAATCGGGATTTTTAAGTTGCAATAAAACATCAAATAAACCTGTTACTTACATCATTATTTTGAACTTCTATTTTAAAACTTTCCCCAGTCAAAGTTCCATTTTTTGTGTCGCTGTGTTCAATAATAATGTCTCCAGTTGCAGTTATTAATAGCACTCCTCTGGAGTTTTGTTTACTCCATTTAGGATAAATATTATTTACTACATCAAGTGTAATATCTGCAACATCCCAGTGTAAAAATATATAATTCTTATACTCATTAGGAATATCAGAATCAGATATAATCTCAAAATTAATAATTTTCTCCATTTCGCAGTCTGACGCATAGGTTATTTTGAGGGAGCTTATTCCGTCAAAATATAGTGATTCAGATATGGATTTTAGCGTTGATTCATTTGAATTTGATAATTTTGTGATTGACATGTTTTCTCCTATAAAAATGAAACCTATTTGAAACATATATTATGTAGTCTTTTGTTAAGAATAAAACAAAGAGGTTTCCATGGAAGAAGATTTCGACGAACAAGTTCCCAAGCAGAAAAAAAGCTATAATTTTGGTCAATATCAGAAGCAGGTATCCCTTTTATCAGGGGTATCAGTGGAAGTTCTATATAAAGCTATTTCGGTAACTGGTATCCAAGTAGAAATTAAAAATGTTGATAACGAAGGTTATGTTCTTAACTGTGATATTAATGGTCTATCTTTTTCTATCTCTGTGATTGGTTTTGATGGTGAAGAGGTTTTGGACACTGAGGAACTTGGTATGGCAATTCAGTGTATAGCTTTTTTTAAACCTGGTAAATTCGAAAGTGAATTAGATATTTACAAGAAGATAAACACTTGGAATGAGGAGGAGGCATTTTCGAAAGCTTATTATGCTGAATCCGTTATTGTTTTGGAGATGATTATACCAGCTGCGGGTGTTGTTGATGAGAATGTTAATGATGGTATTCATGCATGGCTGGATATTTGTACGGATTTTGTTGGATTTTTGTCAGACGAGGAAAATTAAAAAAAAATTTATTTTTAACTTTTTTTATTGTTTGTGATGTAAGGTAGACAAAATCGGAGTTTTTTCATGAATAGGAATATTCTTTTACTTGTTATTTTAGCAATTATGTTTTTTATGGGTGTGTTTATCTTCTTCCAGGGTGAGTCTTCTAATAAGGACAATCCTATTTCAAGAATACCTACTTCGTCCTTAGAAGTCATTCTAAATCCTGTTACTCCTGTTAACGCAACAGATGATGCTAAGACGGATTATATTAAGAATGAGGTGTATGAAGATGTTCGTGTGTTTAAGCCTTTGGAACCAGAATTTAATTCCTATGATAGTGTTTCATCTATTACTGATGGTAATCAAATACCTCAAGATATTAATGAACCAGTATTGGATGAGAGTTCTTTAGAAGAACCAGTATTGGATGAGAGTTCTTTAGAAGAACCAGTATTGGATGAGAGTTCTTTAGAAGAACCAGTATTGGATGAGAACTCTTTAG
>P_2C_Liq_3_UnCtyDRAFT_100457_pt1 | contig 12328 bp, 9 predicted proteins | sample Pon2CUnioCityCA_3_FD_9720 | JGI IMG/M metagenome (IMG submission 9720)
GTGCCTACAGAAGAAGTCGTCGAGATGCGTGCGGGTCAAAAACGTAAATCGGAACGTAAATTTTTCCCAGGATATGTGTTAGTAGAAATGGATATGAATGAAGATTCATGGCACTTAGTGAAATCAGTTCCTCGAGTTCTAGGTTTCATCGGTGGCACTTCTGACCGACCAATGCCTATCACTAAAAAAGAAGCGGATGCCATCTTAAATCGCCTTGAAGAAAACGTTGATTCGCCTAAGCCGAAAACGATGTTTGAACCAGGTGAATTGGTACGCGTCAGTGAAGGTCCATTTGCTGACTTTGAAGGGACCATCGAAGAAGTTGATTATGACAAGAGTCGCTTGAAAGTCTCGGTACTTATTTTTGGCCGTTCTACACCAGTAGATTTAGAATTTGGTCAAGTCGAAAAGAACTAAACCAGATTCTAATAAAGCATAAATCAAGCCCAAGACAGAGATGTGTTGGGCTTTTTTGTTAAAATACCTCTTTACACAAATAAAAATATAAACTATACTCCGCGTCCCTTTATTTGCGTGGGGAGCCTTTGATTTAGTTATTCTCAATACCTAATAGGCGCGCAACCCACAAACTGAGAGTATATAAACATGGCGAAGAAAGTCACTGGCTTAATTAAGCTACAAGTTGCAGCTGGCGCTGCAAACCCAAGTCCACCAGTTGGTCCTGCACTAGGTCAACACGGTGTAAACATCATGGAATTCTGTAAAGCGTTCAACGCAAAAACGGATTCTCTTGAAAAAGGCGCTCCAGTACCTGTAGAAATTACAGTTTACGAAGATCGTTCTTTCACGTTCGTAACAAAAACTCCTCCTGCGTCTTTCTTATTGAAAAAAGCTGCTGGTATTAAGAGTGGTTCTGGTCGTCCAAATACTGAGAAAGTCGGTACCGTGACACGCGCTCAGTTAGAAGAGATCGCAAAAACTAAAGAGCCAGACTTAACTGCTGCAAGTCTTGATGCAGCTGTAAACACCATCGCGGGCTCTGCTCGTAGCATGGGCTTAAACGTAGAGGGTTAATGACATGGCTAAACTAACTAAGCGCATGAAAGCGATTCGTGAAAAAGTTGACGCGAACAAAGAATATGAAATCAATGAAGCGGTTGCTTTATTAAAAGAATTAGCAACAGCTAAGTTTGCTGAAAGTGTTGATGTTGCCATCAACCTTGGCATAGATGCTCGTAAATCTGACCAAAACGTACGTGGTGCAACTGTACTACCAAACGGTACTGGTAAAGATGTACGCGTTGCAGTATTTACTCAAGGTGCAAATGCAGAAGCAGCGAAAGAAGCTGGTGCAGACATCGTAGGTATGGAAGACTTAGCTGAACAAGTTAAAAAAGGCGAAATGAACTTTGACGTAGTTGTTGCTTCTCCAGATGCAATGCGCGTTGTTGGTCAATTAGGTCAAATCTTAGGTCCACGTGGTTTAATGCCTAACCCTAAAACGGGTACGGTAACTCCAGACGTAGCGACGGCTGTTAAAAATGCTAAATCTGGTCAGGTTCAATACCGTAATGACAAGAATGGTATCATTCATGCGTCAATCGGTAAGATTGCATTTGAGCCAGCACATATCGAAGAAAATTTAAATGCACTTATCGAAGCATTGAAGAAAGCAAAGCCTTCTTCAGCGAAAGGTACGTACATTAAGAAAGTAAGCTTATCAACGACTATGGGCGCAGGTGTTGCACTTGACCAAGGTTCTTTGACACAAGCTTAATTTCAAACCCACATGATGTTTGATTTCATGTGTCTCTTGTAAAAGGTTATGGGTTGGAGCTTATTGTGCATACGTGTATGACTTTAAGTTCCCGTCCAAGACCGTAGGTGAATGTTGGTGATAGAGGTAAGAGAACTATCACAATAACAACATTCTTAATGTAACAGCCTACGCAGACGGTGGTACGGACTCAGACTCTCTGGGGTTATCGAACACCGTAGAGCGGTAAATACATGTTGTATTTATCAATCTGTGAACCCTGATGGCGTAAGTTTACTTACAAAGTCAGATTAAAAAAGAAGGTGAACGCAGTGGCACTAGGCTTAGCAGCAAAAAAAGAGATCGTAGCGGAAGTATCCGAAGTCGCATCTCAAGCTCTATCCGTTGCCGTCGCAGAATACCGTGGTATGGAAGTAAGTGAGTTAACTGACCTTCGTGTTAAAGCTCGTGAGCAAGGTGTATACGTAAAAGTAATACGTAATACATTAGCAAAGCGTGGCTTAGCCGACAGTAAGTTTGCTGACATTGAAAGTGCTTTAACCGGGCCTTTAATTTATGGTTTCTCTATCGATGCACCAGGTGGTGCTGCACGTCTTTTTAAAGACTTCGCTAAAGAAAACAAAAAATTAAATGTCACAGCGTTATCGATTGGTAACGGTCTATTGGGTCCTGAGAAATTGGATGCAGTGGCTTCATTACCGACTCGCGACGAAGCATTGGCGAAATTACTTGCTACCTTCAAAGCACCGGTTGGGAAATTCGTTCAAACAATCAACGAAGTACCTACCAAATTTGTGCGTGTATTGGCGGCGATCAAAGACGAAAAATAATTTTTCGTTTTTGGCAAACTATTTTATATTAACATTAACTCCAGGAGTTTAGAGAAATGGCTCTAACTAAAGATGATATTTTAAACGCGATTGCTGAAATGCCAGTTATGGAATTGGTTGAGCTAATCGAAGCAGCTGAAGAGAAGTTCGGTGTTGAAGCAACTGCAGCAGTAGCAGTAGCTGCAGCTGGTCCAGCGGCTGAAGCAGCTGCTGAACAAACTGAGTTTGACGTTGTACTAACAGGTATTGGCGCAAACAAAGTTTCGGTAATCAAAGCAGTACGTGCAGCAACAGGCTTAGGTCTTAAAGAAGCTAAAGAAGTAGTTGAATCTGCTCCTAAAGCTATCAAAGAAGGCGTATCTAAAGAAGAAGCTGAAGAGTTGAAAAACACTTTAGCGGAAGCTGGCGCTGAAGTTGAAGTTAAGTAAGTAACCCTTACTTAATGCCAGAAATGGCAAAAGCAGGTGAATTTTTGTTCACCTGCTTTTTTGCGCTGTAGACATACAAGATTTTATACCCTCTTTCTTGGTCTACACTAAGCGTAAATCCAAGTCACCTAACAGTGGCACATATTGGAGAAAAACAAGAGGTCTGGGAGTTTGTTGCTATTTTGATAGCAGCAGGTCGGGTCAAATATCAGCAGTCTGAGGAACCCATGGTTTACTCTTATAGCGAAAAGAAACGTATCCGTAAGGATTTTGGCAAACGCCCTCAGGTATTGGATATTCCATACCTCCTTTCAATTCAACTGGATTCTTTTAAGAAGTTTATTGACGTCAATGGCGACAGTAATAAAGGCTTAGAAGCAGCATTCGGTTCAGTATTCCCGATAAAGAGTTATTCAGGGAATTCAGAGCTACAGTACGTGAGCTACCGCCTAGGTGAGCCTGTATTTGACGTACGTGAATGTCAAATCCGCAGTGTGACGTATTCAGCACCATTACGCGTAAAATTACGTTTAGTGTTGTTTGATAAAGAAGCGGCACCAGGTACTGTAAAAGACATCAAAGAACAAGAAGTCTACATGGGCGAAATCCCATTAATGACAGAGAATGGCACATTTGTGATCAATGGAACTGAGCGAGTTATCGTTTCTCAGTTACACCGTTCACCTGGTGTTTTCTTTGATCATGACAAAGGTAAGACTCACTCATCTGGTAAAGTATTGTATAACGCTCGAGTTATCCCTTACCGTGGTTCTTGGTTAGACTTTGAATTCGATCCTAAAGATAATTTATTTGTTCGTATAGATAGACGTCGTAAACTTCCAGCGTCGATCATCTTACGTGCATTAGAATATTCAACAGAAGAAATCTTAGATTTATTCTACGAAGATGTACAAATTCGTCTTACAGACGAGAAAACAATGATGCAAGTTGTGCCTGATCGCTTACGCGGTGAGACAGCTCAGTTTGATATTATTGACGGTGAAGGCAACGTTTTAGTTGAGCAAGGTCGTCGTATATCTGCACGTCATACTCGTGCCTTAGAAAAAGCGAAGATTACCGAGCTAGAAGTACCTGCAGAGTATATTTTAGGCCGTGTTTTAAAACGCAGCTTAGTTAATGAAGAGTCTGGTGAACTAATTGCTGATGCAAACGCAGAGTTGACACTAGAGATTCTAGAAAATATTAAAGAAGCAGGTATCACTGAGTTCGAAACTCTATATATCAATGAACTAGACCATGGTTCATACATTTCTGATACTTTGCGTGTTGATTCTACTACTGATCGTTTAACAGCATTAGTTGAAATTTATCGCATGATGCGTCCTGGTGAGCCACCAACAAAAGATGCAGCCGAAACTTTATTCGAGAACTTGTTCTTTGCAGAAGAGCGTTATGACTTATCAGCGGTAGGTCGTATGAAGTTCAATCGTCGCTTAGGACGTGAAGAAATTGAAGGTGCTGGTACTTTAAGTAAAGACGACATCGTTTCAGTGATGAAGCAGTTAATTACTATTCGTGATGGTAAAGATGAAGTGGATGATATTGACCACTTAGGTAACCGTCGTATTCGTAGTGTTGGCGAAATGGCAGAAAACCAATTCCGGGTTGGTCTAGTCCGTGTTGAACGTGCAGTTAAAGAGCGCTTAAGCTTAGGCGATCTTGACAATGTGATGCCACAAGACTTAATTAATGCTAAACCAATCTCGGCAGCTGTTAAAGAATTCTTCGGGTCAAGTCAGTTATCTCAGTTTATGGATCAAAATAATCCATTATCTGAAGTAACGCACAAACGCCGTATTTCTGCATTAGGCCCGGGTGGTTTAACGCGTGAACGTGCAGGCTTCGAAGTACGTGACGTTCACCCAACTCACTACGGTCGTGTTTGTCCAATTGAGACACCTGAGGGACCAAACATTGGTCTAATTAACTCTTTGTCTTCATTTGCTCGCACTAACGATTATGGTTTCTTAGAAACACCATACCGTCGTGTTGTCGATGGACAAGTCACAGATGATATTGATTATCTCTCTGCTATCGAAGAAGGCCAATATGCAATTGCACAGGCCAACGTTGCTGTAGATAAAAGTAATGCTCTGGTTGACGAATTAATCCCATGTCGTCACCGTGGCGAAACAACATTAATGCANAAGTCAGACATCAAATATATGGATGTTTCTTCACAGCAGATCGTCTCTGTTGCTGCATCAATCATCCCGTTCCTAGAACACGATGATGCTAACCGTGCACTNATGGGTGCCAACATGCAACGTCAGGCTGTTCCAACCTTAAAAGCTGATAAGCCTTTAGTTGGTACAGGTATGGAAAGAACGGTTGCTGTTGATTCAGGTGTAACTGTTGTTGCTAAACGTGGTGGTACTATCGATTATGTCGATGCTTCTCGTATTGTGGTTAAAGTAAATGAGTCAGAAATGACTGCTGGTGAAGCTGGTATTGATATTTACAACTTAACGAAGTACACCCGTTCAAACCAAAATACATGTATTAACCAAAAACCAACATGTAATGTTGGCGACCCTGTTGTGGTAGGTGATGTGCTTGCTGATGGTCCTTCTACGGATCTAGGTGATTTAGCACTTGGCCAGAACATGCGTATCGCGTTCATGCCTTGGAATGGTTATAACTTCGAAGATTCAATCTTAATTTCTGAGCGTGTTGCTCAAGAAGATAGATTTACTACTATACACATCCAAGAGTTGAGTTGTGTAGCACGTGACACTAAATTAGGTCCAGAAGAAATTTCTGCAGATATTCCTAATGTAGGTGAATCTGCACTAGGTAAATTAGATGAATCAGGTGTTGTGTATATTGGTGCTGAAGTAAAAGGCGGCGATATCTTAGTTGGTAAAGTAACACCTAAAGGTGAAACACAACTGACTCCTGAAGAAAAACTACTGAGAGCTATTTTCGGTGAGAAAGCATCTGATGTTAAGGATACCTCTTTACGTGTTCCTAACTCAGTTCGTGGTACGGTAATTGACGTACAAGTATTTACACGTGATGGTGTTGAAAAAGACGCACGTGCTAAAGAAATCGAAGAGATGCAGTTAAGCGAAGTCAAGAAAGACCTTTCTGATGAGTTAGAAATCTTAGAAGACGGTATTTTTGCCCGTGTTCGTAATACCTTACTTGCTAACGGTATTACAGAAGACAAGCTTAATGACACACCACGCGAACAATGGTTTGATATTGCATTAAAAGATGAAAACGCACAAAGCGATTTAGATTCTGCTGCTGAACAGCATGCAGAAGTGCGCGCAACTTTTGATAAGAAGCTTGAAGCTAAACGTCAGAAGATCATCCAAGGTGATGATCTACANCCTGGCGTCTTGAAAGTTGTTAAAGTTTACTTAGCAGTTAAGCGTCATATCCAACCTGGTGATAAGATGGCTGGTCGTCACGGTAACAAAGGTGTTATCTCGACTATCCAACCAGTAGAAGATATGCCATACGATGAAAACGGTACGCCGGTAGACATCGTACTGAACCCGCTAGGTGTACCATCTCGTATGAACATTGGTCAGATTCTTGAAACTCACTTAGGCATGGCAGCTCATGGTTTAGGTGTGAAGATTGACCGCATGATCAAAGAACAAGAAGAAGTCACTAAATTACGTGGTTTCTTAAAAGAAGTGTACAACTTAGGTAGCTCCAAGCAAGAAGTTGACATTGATTCGTTCACAGATCATGAAATTAAGCGCTTAGCTGAAAACTTACGTAAGGGTGTTCCAGTTGCTACGCCTGTATTTGATGGTGCTACTGAAGCAGAAATCAAAGACATGTTGAAATTAGCTGATATTCCTGAGAGTGGTCAGATTACGTTGTTTGATGGCCGTACTGGTCGTGCATTTGAACGTCCTGTAACTGTAGGTTATATGTACATGCTGAAACTTAACCACTTGGTTGATGACAAAATGCATGCGCGTTCTACAGGTTCTTACTCTCTTGTAACGCAACAACCATTGGGTGGTAAAGCTCAGTTTGGTGGTCAGCGTTTCGGTGAGATGGAAGTATGGGCACTAGAAGCATACGGTGCAGCATATACACTACAAGAAATGCTTACCGTTAAGTCTGATGACGTTAATGGCCGTACGAAGATGTATAAAAACATCGTAGACGGTGACCATAGAATGGAGCCTGGCATGCCAGAATCATTCAACGTATTGTTGAAAGAAATTCGTTCTCTAGGTATTAACATTGAGTTAGAAGAACAGTAAGCACAATCGGTGGTGTTTGCCACCGCATTGTTTTGAGAGATCGGTTGACCCGTTACGGCGGGTCTTTAAACCCCACTCCGTAGGGAGAAGATAGTGAAAGACTTATTAAAGTTTCTAAAGCAACAAAACAAAACAGAAGAATTCGATAATATTCGAATTGGTCTGGCATCACCTGACATGGTTCGTTCATGGTCTTTTGGTGAAGTTAAAAAGCCAGAAACTATTAACTACCGTACGTTCAAGCCTGAGCGTGATGGTTTGTTCTGTGCAAGAATCTTTGGCCCGGTAAAAGATTACGAATGTTTGTGTGGTAAATACAAACGTCTTAAGCACCGTGGTGTAATTTGTGAAAAATGTGGTGTTGAAGTCACATTGGCTAAAGTGCGTCGTGAGCGCATGGGTCACATTGAATTAGCAAGCCCTGTAGCACACATTTGGTTCCTTAAATCATTACCGTCTCGGATTGGTTTAATGTTAGATATGACACTTCGTGATATTGAACGTGTTTTATACTTTGAATCATATGTAGTGACTGAACCTGGTCTTACAACGTTAGAGCGTTCTGTTTTATTAACAGAAGAAGAATATCTTGATGCGTTAGAAGAGCACGGTGATGAATTCGAAGCTAAAATGGGTGCCGAAGCCGTCTTTGACTTGTTAAAAGTATTAGATGTAGATGCAGACGTTGCTGCAATGCGTGAAGAGTTGCCTTCCATTAACTCTGAAACAAAACGTAAGAAGATCACTAAGCGTCTTAAACTGTTAGAGTCATTCCAGCAATCTGGTAACAAGCCAGAGTGGATGATCATGACGGTTCTTCCAGTTTTACCACCAGATTTACGTCCATTAGTACCACTAGACGGTGGTCGTTTTGCGACATCTGATCTAAACGATTTATACCGTCGTGTTATCAACCGTAATAACCGTTTGAAGCGCCTACTAGATTTAGCCGCTCCGGATATTATTGTGCGTAACGAAAAACGTATGTTGCAAGAAGCGGTTGATGCCTTATTAGATAATGGTCGTCGTGGTCGTGCGATTACTGGTTCTAACAAACGTCCGTTAAAATCACTTGCCGATATGATTAAAGGTAAGCAAGGTCGTTTCCGTCAGAACTTACTAGGTAAGCGTGTTGATTACTCAGGTCGTTCTGTTATCACTGCAGGTCCAACATTGCGTTTACACCAATGTGGTCTACCTAAGAAAATGGCACTTGAGTTATTCAAGCCGTTTATCTACGGTAAATTAGAAGCTCGTGGTTTAGCAACAACGATTAAAGCGGCTAAGAAATTAGTTGAGCGCGAAGCACCAGAAGTATGGGAAGTACTTGATGATGTCATCCGCGAACACCCAGTTTTATTAAACCGTGCACCAACGCTTCACCGTCTTGGTATTCAAGCATTTGAACCAACCTTGATCGAAGGTAAAGCCATCCGTTTGCACCCATTAGTATGTTCAGCGTTTAACGCCGATTTCGATGGTGACCAAATGGCGGTACACGTACCATTAACAATCGAAGCTCAATTAGAAGCTCGTGCGTTAATGATGTCGACTAACAACATCCTTTCTCCTGCGAATGGTGAGCCGATTATCGTTCCTTCACAGGACGTTGTATTGGGTCTTTACTACCTAACGCGTGACCGTATCAACGGTAAAGGCGAAGGCATGGTCTTTTCAAGCCCACACGAAGCTGAAAAAGCGTATCGTACAGATACTGCCGAATTACATGCTCGTGTAAAAGTACGTATTACTGAATATGAAGTAAACGAAGCTGGCGAGAAAGAAGAAAAGACGTCAATTAAAGAAACAACAGTCGGTCGTGCAATCTTATCTTTGATTCTTCCAAAAGGTCTTGATTTTGAAGTTATCAATCAGCCTATGAAGAAGAAGCAAATATCAAACTTACTTAACGTTTGTTATCGTAAGCTTGGTTTGAAAGATACTGTTATTGCGGCTGACCAAATCATGTATACCGGTTTCCACTATGCGATGATCGCTGGTGCGTCAGTTGGTATTAATGACATGGTTATTCCAGATGCTAAGAAAGACATTATTGATGATGCAGAAGCAGAAGTTGTAGAGATCCAGGAACAATTCCAGTCTGGTCTTGTAACTGCTGGTGAGCGCTACAACAAAGTCATTGATATTTGGTCTACAGCAAATGAGAAAGTTGCTAAAGCTATGATGGAGAATCTTGAAAAAGAAAAAAAAAAAAAAAAAAATCTTTCAACTCAGTATATATGATGGCCGATTCTGGTGCTCGTGGTAGTGCGGCTCAGATTCGTCAGTTGGCCGGTATGCGTGGTCTGATGGCAAAACCAGATGGTTCTATCATTGAAACCCCCATCACTGCAAACTTCCGTGAAGGTCTAAACGTACTTCAGTACTTCATCTCAACTCACGGTGCGCGTAAAGGTCTTGCCGATACAGCACTGAAAACAGCAAACTCGGGTTACTTAACTCGTCGTTTAGTTGATGTTGCTCAGGATTTAGTTATTACTAATGACGATTGTGGCACATTAGAAGGTGTTGTTATGACACCACTAATCGAAGGTGGTGATGTTGTTGAGCCATTACGTGAGCGTGTATTAGGTCGTGTGGTAGCACAAGACGTAATTAAGCCAGGTACTGAAGATGAAGTTTTAGTTGAGCGTAATGTATTACTAGATGAAGCACTAGTAGATATGCTTGAAGCAAACTCTGTTGACCAAATCATTGTTCGTTCTGTTATCACTTGTGATAACGATCACGGTGTTTGTGCAAACTGTTACGGTCGTGACCTAGCCCGTGGCCACATGGTTGGTCGTGGTGAAGCAGTAGGTGTTATTGCTGCTCAATCAATTGGTGAGCCAGGTACACAGTTAACGATGCGTACCTTCCACATCGGTGGTGCGGCTTCAAGAGCTTCTGCTGAGAACTCTGTAGCGGTTAAAACAACGGGTTCATTGAAGTTACATAACTCTAAATCAGTACGTAACCAAGATGGTAAGCTAGTTATCATTTCACGTTCAACTGAGTTAACAGTCATCGATGAACAAGGTCGTGAGAAAGAACGTTATAAAGTGCCTTATGGTGCGATACTTTCTGTTGATGATGGTTCCAGTGTTAATGGCGGTGACGTCGTAGCTAATTGGGACCCGCATAGTCACCCAATCGTGACAGAGCGTTCAGCAAAAATTACTTTTGCTGATGTTGATGATTCAAATACAGAAACGCAAACAGATGACCTTACAGGCCTTAGCCGTATCGTGGTTAAAGACTTATCGAAAGCAAATGCTAAAGAGCCTAAGTTAATTTTAGAATCTGAAGAGTTTGGTTTACAAGAAATCCGTTTACCAAGTTTGACAACAATCGTTGCAACTAATGGTATGGATGCTAAAGAGGGTGATGTATTAGCACGTATTCCTCAAGAAGCGTCGAAAACTCGTGATATCACGGGTGGTTTACCACGTGTTGCTGACTTGTTCGAAGCACGTAAGCCGAAAGAGCCTGCAATTTTAGCAGAGATTTCTGGTGTTATTGGTTTCGGTAAAGAGACAAAAGGTAAGAAACGCTTACTAATCACACCTCCAGGTGGTGATGCATACGAAGAGATGATTCCAAAATGGCGTCAACTTAACGTGTTCGAAGGTGAAACAGTATCAAAAGGTGAAGTTATCGCTGATGGTCCTGAGTCTCCGCATGACATCCTACGTTTACGTGGTGTAAGTGCAGTTTCTAATTACATCGTAAACGAAGTACAAGAAGTATATCGTTTACAGGGTGTAAAAATTAACGATAAGCACATTGAAGTCGTTATCCGTCAGATGTTACGTAAGTGTAATATTTCTGATGCTGGTGATTCTAAGTTCTTAGAAGGCGAGCAACTTGAAGTATCTCAAGTTAAAATTGCTAACCGTGAACTTGAGGCAGCAGGTAAAGTCGGTGCGAAATACGATATCCAGTTATTAGGTATTACTAAAGCATCACTTTCGACTGAATCATTCATTTCAGCAGCATCTTTCCAAGAAACAACACGTGTTCTTACGGAAGCTGCAGTACAGGGCAAAGAAGATGACCTACGTGGCTTGAAAGAGAACGTCATTGTCGGTCGATTGATTCCTGCAGGTACTGGTTATGCGTATCACGAAAAACGTGCTGCACGTAAAGCCGCTGAATTGACTGAACAAGATATCTCAGTTTCTGCTGATGAAGCAGCACTAGCATTATCTGAAGCATTAAATGCTGATACAGATATGCCAAGTACTGACGAAGAGTAGATACCTAAGAGAAACGACAAACGCTTGACATATGAGTGTTTGATCATTAGAATTCCGCGACCCGAATTAAGGTGAAAACCTTTGGTCGCGGTTTTTTGTTTTATGACAAAGAGCAATTTCATAAAGCATGTACGTGGGTAATACATGTCGTATTACTTAAATTTTACTTACTCAGGAGCTAGTTAATGGCAACAGTTAACCAGTTAGTGCGTAAGCCTCGTAAAAAGCCCGTTGTAAAAAGCAACGTTGCTGCATTAGAAGCTTGCCCACAACGTCGTGGTGTATGTACTCGTGTATATACAACTACGCCAAAGAAGCCGAACTCTGCATTACGTAAAGTATGTCGTGTTCGTTTAACTAACGGTTTTGAAGTTTCTTCATATATCGGTGGTGAAGGCCACAACTTACAAGAACACAGCGTGGTATTAATCCGTGGTGGTCGTGTTAAAGATTTACCAGGTGTTCGTTATCACACAGTTCGCGGTACATTAGATTGCGCTGGTGTAAACGATCGTCGTCAAGCCCGTTCTAAGTACGGTGCGAAAAGGCCAAAATCTTAACGGTTCTCCGTTAGTAAGGCCAAACTATTAAATTTAAGTTTTGGGGATATCCTGAAATTTCTACGGAGAATTAAAATGCCTAGAAGAAGAGTCGTAGGACAGCGTAAAATTTTACCTGATCCGAAATTCAAATCTGAATTACTTGCTAAATTCATGAATGTCGTAATGCTCGACGGCAAAAAATCAACAGCTGAAAAGATCGTTTATGGCGCGCTTGACATTGTTGCTGAAAAAACTAGCAAACCACACCTAGACGT
>P_2C_Liq_3_UnCtyDRAFT_100458_pt1 | contig 12328 bp, 10 predicted proteins | sample Pon2CUnioCityCA_3_FD_9720 | JGI IMG/M metagenome (IMG submission 9720)
CAACCGACTTTTAAGGCAGAAAATGATGTAGTGAAAGCAACTTATTATTATCAAGATGGATCTATAAAAACGCAAGGGTATTTTAAAGATAAAAAACTAACGGGAGAATGGGTTAGCTTTGATAAATCTGGAAATAAAGTTCAGTTGGGTTATTATGATAATGGGCAAAAAGTAGGAAAGTGGTTTGTTTGGGCAAAAGAGTCTTTAAAAGAAATTAACTATGAAGATAATGCTGTAGCATCTGTTAACATCTGGAAATCAGAATCTAAAGTAGCCCTCAATAATAAATAATAAAAAATTTAGGAAAAAAAACGCATTAAAGTTCGGCTTTAATGCGTTTTTTTTTCTTAAAAATCTATTCTTTATAAAATAGGTTTTTTATGCCCAAAAAATAAATTGGTTACCAAGGTTTTTCGCATTCATAAGCTGAAGCAAAGTCGAAAATCACAGGTAAGATTAGACTAAAAATTAATCTCTTTCTCAACTTTAGTATCACCTCTTTTAACAATCACTTTAGTTTTGTCTCCTTTTTCAAAAACAGATAAAGCACGCATATAACTCATCATATTGGTTACTAAACTGTCACCCAATTTAACCACAATATCGCCTTTTTTTAACCCTGCTTTTTGTGCTGGTTTATCTTCAGAAACACCATCAATTCGCATTCCTTTTCCATCAAAAAGATAATCTGGTATCACCCCTAAACCAACTTTAAAACGAGGAGTGCTTTCACTTTCATTTTTGGTTTTTCTAAATGCTAATTTTCCATTATCATCTAAATCAGAAATAATATCAAAAATATAATCAGCAATTAAATACATTCCATCATAATTCAATTTTTCTGAATCATCTCCTGGTTTATGATAATCTTCATGTTGTCCTGTAAAAAAGTGCAAAACAGGCATATCTGCTAAATAAAAACTGGTATGATCACTTGGTCCAACACCAGATTCTTGCTGAATCAATTTAAAACTGTTATTATGTGATTTTAAAACTTGCTTAAAAATTGGCGAAGTTCCTGTACCATAAACCGCTAAAGTAGAGTCTTTTTTCATTCGTCCAACCATATCCATATTAATCATATACGATACCTTTTTGGTATCAATTGTTGGGTTTTTTACAAAATAATTAGAACCTAAAAGCCCGATTTCTTCGCCAGAAAAAGCCATAAAAAGATAATTATTATTGGTGTTTTTTGCTTTTAATTTTGCAGCTAAATTTAACATTACCGAAACTCCAGAAGCATTATCGTCTGCGCCATTGTGTATTGCTTTTATAGAATCTCTATACAATGAGCCTTCGCCACCAAAACCTAAATGGTCATAATGCGCACCTATAATAATCGTGTTTTCAGCTTTATTGTCTAAAAATGCTATAACATTATTTCCCGTAATTGTGCCATCACCATTTACATCAAACTTTACTTCGTCGTGCGGATTTGTTTTTGGTTTAAACGTAAAAGGCTGCAAATATTCTGCAGTTCCTTTTTTTGACAAACCTAATTCTTCAAAACGTTTTGCGATATAATTGGCTGCTTTTTTTTCGCCTTCAGTTCCGGTTTGTCTCCCCTCTAATGCATCCGAAGCTAAAAAAGTAACGTCTTCTTTAATACGTGTTTCTTGGTTAATTTCTGGTTTACAGGAAATTAAAAAGGCTAAAAAAAATAAAAATACAAGGTTTCTCATGATGATAAATATTATTTTTGCAAAGTTAATTAATAAATAAGAAAATGAGAATTGATTACTTAATAGTATTTGCTTTAATTTTTATTGCTTGTAAAAATGATAAAAATGGATCTGAAACTAAAACTGTAGAAAGAGTTGAGGTAAAAGATTCTTTAATTTACCCTGAAGAAACCCATTTTAAAAGTGTACGACAAGTTACTTTTGGAGGTGATAATGCAGAAGCATATTGGAGTTTTGACGATAAACAATTGGTTTTTCAATCGAATTATAAAAATTGGAATGTAAGTTGCGATCAGATGTTTTTAATGAATGCTGATGAAGATTTTAAAGATCAAATGCCACCAATGATTTCTACAGGAAAAGGACGTACTACTTGTGCGTATTTTTTACCAGATAACAAACACATTATTTACGCATCTACACATTTGGTTGATGAAAATTGCCCAGAAGTACCTTTGCGTAAAAACGGTAAATACATTTGGCCAGTCTATGACAGTTTCGACATTTTTGTGGCTGATTTAGAAGGGAATATTGTAAAACAATTAACCAACGAAAAAGGCTATGATGCCGAGCCAACTGTTTCTCCAAAAGGTGATAAAATTGTGTTTACATCTACGAGAAGTGGCGATTTAGAATTGTACACTATGAATATTGATGGTTCTGATGTAAAACAAATTACAGACGAATTAGGGTATGATGGAGGTGCATTTTTCTCTCCTGATGGTACAAAAATTATCTTTCGTTCGTCAAGACCAAAAACCGAAGAAGAAATTAAAGCGTACAAAGATTTATTAGCAGAAGGTTTAGTGGAACCAACAGAAATGGAGCTGTACATTTGTAATGCAGATGGCTCTGACTTACGCCAGCTAACAGATTTAGGTAACGCTAATTGGAGTCCGTTTTTTCATCCTTCAGGAAAAAAGATTTTATTTTCATCTAATTTTGAAGCAGAAAGAGGCTTTCCTTTCAATTTGTATTTAATAGATATTGATGGAAAAAATTTAGAAAGAGTTACACACGGAGAAACTTTTGATGCTTTTCCAGTATTTTCTAACGATGGAAAAAAGTTAGCTTTTTCATCAAATAGGAATAATGGAGGTGGTAGAGATACCAACTTGTTTATTGCAGAATGGCAAGATTAGTTTCAGGGTTCAAGTTTAGAGTTCAGCGTTTAGAGTTCATGTTATTTCGAATGAAACGAAGTGCAGTTGAGAGGTCTATTCAAAATTATTTGTTAAATTTTCATCTTGTATTGTTAAAGAGACAAGAAACTAAAATTGAATAAATGGCTTGGACAAAAGAAAAAATCTTAATCAATATCGAAAAATTAATGCGAAGTAAATTCTCTGATCCAAGAGAAGCATTCGATTATTTTGATGCAGACAAAGATGGAAATTTAACAAAGTCTGATTTTAAAATCCTCTTAAAAGAAGCCCAAGTAAGTCTATTAATTAGAGGTTTAGTTGCTGAATTTATGATGCAGAGTTTTGATTCAAATAATGATGGACTTGTGAGTTGGGAAGAATTTCAAGCGGCTATAAAAGAATCAGGAATAAAATAATAATTTTTACCTTTAGCAAAATTGATAACCAAGTAACCGAATACATTTATGGGAGCAAAAGAAAATATATTAAAAGACATTCATAGTTTAATAACGGGTAAATTTGCAAGTCCGGAAGCTGCATTTCAAAATTTTGATAAAGATAAAGATGGTGCTTTAAACAAAGATGAAATTAAAGATTTATTAAAAGAAGCAGGAGTAAATGCTTTTTTAAGAGGTGTAGTAGCCAGCGAAATGATCAAAGGTTATGATAAATCTGGAGACGAAACTATTAATTTTGAAGAATTTAAAGTGGCAATTGCTGAGTTGAATAGGGATTATTAATTATTTCAATTCAACAATCACTTCATTTTTTCGATTAACAACTTCCATAGGCGCATTATAGCCTAAGAAAAAGAATTTGTTGGTGTACTCAATATTTTCTTTATCTAAAAGTTTACTAAGTTTTTCTTTATAAGCCGCTATTTTTTGATCATTTGCCCAGCCACCAAAAGTAATAGCCGCTACTTTTTTAGCAGGCATTTCTTTAAATTCAATAGTTTTATTATTTGGTTCGGGTAAATTTTCTTTAGCGTATGCTTTGGGTACTAGAAATAGCATTTCAGTGTTTTCTTCTAAAGTCATGGTAACAGGACTCGTCATTGCAATTTTTTTATTTTCACTATTGCCTCCAAAAATATAACCTGCAAGTATAGAGAAGCCTTTGCTAGAGGTTTTATCATAATCGCCTGTATTTAGTTTTACAGAGGTAAAAAGTGCGCCTTCGTAGTTTCTTATTTCAAAATCATTATACGTTTTAACAATTTTATAAGGATACTGTTCAATGTCTTTTTGAGCGCTCATAAAATATAGTCGAGATAGTATAAACAAAATTACAATAACTCCGATCACTATAAATATAGCTTTCATTTTCATGATGTTTTTTAAAAAATTCATATGCCTACTAAAGTAAATAATCTATGACGTTATCTCTGTTAATATATTCTTATAATCCGTAGAATGAACACATTATAATTTACCTGTAAATTTCTCTATATTTTTTAATATTGATTAAAGAAAATTCAAGTTTTTAAAATTTAGAATACTTTAACATCATAAATTTATGGAGTTTATTTTTAAAATGTTTCTTTGTTCAAAATCGTAGTATATTCGATTTTCTAACGAATGAAAAAACTTCAAAAGAAAGATTATTTTGCAATACATAGTTGGATAGGGGTTCAGCTAAGTATTATCTTTTTTATTGTTTGTTTTTCTGGCACTGTAGCTGTTTTTAGTCACGAATTAGATTGGGTATTTAATTCAGAAATGAGAGCAAGCCCACAAAAAGAGTTGGCTTCAAAAAATGAAATTTTAAAACAACTAAAAACAAATTTTCCTAATCAACATATAACTTTCTGGGAAAAATCAAGAGAAGATTACTTAACAGATATTGTTCATTTAGAAAATGAAAAAGGTGCTATTTTATATGTTTTTGCAAATCCATATACAGGAAAAATACAAGGAAGTTCTTCAGCAACAATTCAGCGTTTTTTTAGAGATTTACATTACAATTTATTTATTCCTACAGATATAGGAAATTATATTGTGTTGCTTTTTGGTTTTTTATTGTTGGGTTCTTTAATTAGCGGTTTAAAATTTATCAAAAATAAAAGAAAACATTATTTAAATCTTGGTAAAAAAAACAACCTAATAGCTTTTATTAAAAATTTGCATAAAACTTTTGCAATATGGTCAATTCCATTTATAATGCTGTTTTCGGTAACTGCAATTTGGTATTTTACAGAAAGAGCCAATTTATTTTCGATTGCAGATTTTATCGAAGATAAAGAAATCGAGAATGTTTCAGTAAGCTCTAATGAACAGAAAAATTTCCCTTACAGTTTAGATTATGATCATGCTATTGAAATCGCTAAAAGAGAAATTTCGAATTTTACCTTTGGTTCTTTTGTGATTTCTGATCACTATAAAACAATAGAAGTTAGAGGGAATTCTGATGCAAAGTTAGCAAGATATAGAGCAAATAGAGTTGTTCTTGATGCAAAAACGAAAGATGTATTATTTCTCCAAAACGCATTAGAAACCAATTCTTTAATGACTATAAATAATTTGGTAGATCCTATTCATTTTGGATATTTTGGAGGGCTATTCACTAAAGTAATTTGGTTTATTTTTGGAATCTTAATTTGTTATTTAGCTGCAAGTGGAATTTGGATTTACTTAAAAAGAATTTCAAAAAATAAAAAAGGAACGTACACATTTAGATATCTGAATTGGTTCTTGTTTGCAGTAATTCAGTTTTTTATGTATTCAAGACTTATTTTAGAACAGCATATTTCATTAAAAAACCACGTTATAATTTTAGTTTTTTGGTTGTTATTTCTTTATTTAATGTATCATATTTTCTACAAAAAAATACGCGCTTAAATATTATTATAAACATAGCAATTGTTCTTACAGTAACTTTTATCTAAAAAACCAACTTAATACATTCTTAATCGATTACTTTATTAACTATCTTTGCAAACCATTAGTGGTAAACGAAGTATAGAAGGATGAAGAACATTAGAAACTTTTGCATTATCGCACATATAGATCATGGTAAAAGTACATTAGCAGATAGATTGTTAGATTTTACAGGCTCTGTAACTGCTCGTGAGCAAAAAGCGCAGTTATTGGATAATATGGATTTGGAACGAGAACGTGGCATTACCATAAAATCGCACGCCATTCAAATGGATTATGTTCATAATGGCGAACCGTATATTTTAAATTTAATTGACACGCCAGGTCACGTAGATTTCTCTTATGAAGTTTCTAGATCTATCGCAGCTTGTGAAGGCGCTTTGCTAATTGTAGATGCTGCACAAAGCATTCAAGCACAAACCATTTCTAATTTATACCTGGCTTTAGAGAATGATTTAGAAATTATTCCTGTGTTGAATAAAGTAGATTTACCTTCTGCAAATCCAGAAGAAGTAACTGATGATATTGTAGATTTATTAGGTTGCGATCCAGAAGAAGTAATCCACGCAAGTGGTAAAACAGGTTTTGGGGTTGATAATATTTTAGCGGCAATTATTGATAGGATTCCTGCGCCAAAAGGAAACCCTGATGCACCTTTACAAGCCTTAATTTTCGATTCTGTGTATAATTCTTACAGAGGAATCGAAACCTATTTTAGAGTGTTTAATGGAGAAATAAAAAAAGGCCAAGAAATTCAATTTGTCGCTACAGGTAAAAATTATTTTGCAGATGAAGTGGGTACGCTAAAACTAACTCAGGTTGTAAAAAAATCTGTTAAAACAGGTGATGTTGGCTATTTAATTACCGGTATTAAAACTGCAAAAGAAGTAAAAGTAGGAGACACGATTACAGATTTTGCAAATCCAACCCAAGAAATTATAGAAGGTTTTGAAGATGTAAAGCCAATGGTTTTTGCAGGTATTTATCCTGTAGATACAGAAGATTATGAAGAGTTGCGCAACTCAATGGAAAAATTGCAATTAAATGATGCCTCACTGGTATTTCAGCCAGAAAGTTCTGCGGCTTTAGGTTTCGGATTTCGATGTGGATTCTTAGGAATGTTACACATGGAAATAATTCAAGAACGTTTAGAACGTGAGTTTAATATGACTGTGATTACTACAGTTCCCAACGTTTCTTATCACGCCTTTACCAAGAAAAACCCAGAGGATATTATCATTTTAAATAATCCTACAGATTTACCAGACCCATCAAGATTAGATCGTGTAGAAGAGCCTTTTATTAAAGCTTCTATCATTACAAAATCTGATTTTGTAGGGCAAGTAATGAGTTTGTGTATCGAAAAACGTGGTCAAATTGTAAATCAGACGTATTTAACCACGCAAAGGGTAGAATTGATTTTTGAAATGCCTTTGGCAGAAATAGTTTTCGATTTTTACGATCGTTTAAAAACGGTTTCAAAAGGATATGCCTCTTTTGATTACCATCCAATTGGTATGAAGTCTTCTAAATTGGTGCGCGTAGATATTTTGCTGAATGGGCAACCTGTTGATGCCCTTTCTGCTTTATTACATGCAGACAACGCCTATACTATAGGTAAAAAAATTGTAGAAAAATTAAAAACCTTAATACCTAGACAACAGTTCGATATTCCTATTCAGGCTGCCATTGGCGCAAAAATTATAGCTCGTGAAACTACCAAAGCCTTGCGTAAAGACGTAACTGCAAAATGTTATGGGGGAGATATTTCTCGTAAACGTAAACTTTTAGAAAAGCAGAAAAAAGGAAAGAAAAGAATGCGTCAAGTTGGGAATGTAGAAATTCCGCAAGAAGCATTTATGGCGGTTTTAAAGTTGAATGATTAGAAGATATTTCGGATACTTAGCTTTTTTTGATTCAAGAAACAAGATAAAAATTAAGAGAAGACCTTTTTGAGTGATCGAGAAGGTTTTTTTATTGGAAGCTATTTCCAGCTTTCTGCACTCGCTTCACGCCCAAAAGCGTGAGAGCTCAAACAAATACTTCAATTTGGGCTAAACTTTTTGGGAATTGTAGGCAAACCGAAAAACTTTTAGCAAATTAAAACACGTAAACTTCACAGTGTTTTAAAATCTGCGCGGTTTCTTTAAAAATTAACTCTCCAACCACTTTCTAAAATCAGCAGTTGTAGAAGAACTCGTCATTACTTTTTCTTTGTGGTTGTTGATAGAAATTAACAATCGGTTTTTAAAATGACTTTCAATTTTTTCAATAAAATCGATATTTATAATTTCACTTCTATTAATTTTAAAGAACTTTTTAGGGTTTAATTGTGGATGAATATTCCCTAAGTTTTGAGAAATGGTATGACGTTTGCCTTCTTTATCATTTACCAAACAGAAATCTCCAGAAGCAGAGATTAAAGCGATATCAACTGCATTTAATAATTGAATTCCGGATGCTTTTTTAATCACAAATCGTTTTTTGTAAGTAGTATGTTCTTCTTGTAAAGCCGATTTTAAAGCGTCAATTGTAGAATTGTCTAAAGTAGTATAATCGCCTTTTTTGAATAGAGATTGGTATTTTAAAATTGCATTATTAAAATCTTCTTGAGAATAAGGTTTTAAGATGTAAGCAATTCCATTTGTATTAAAAGCTTGAAACAAATAATCATCGTGAGCAGAACAAAAAATAATAGGTGCATCAATGGTAACTTTGTTAAATAAATCAAAAGACAATCCGTCTAACAATTGAATATCTGATAAAATAAAATCGTACGAGTTTTCTTTAAGTAACTGTGCTCCATCAACAAGAGAACGTGCCCAATCTTGTGAGGTTTTGATATCAAAAAAAGCATCCAAACACTTGGTTAGTTTTTGATAGGCTGGAATTTCGTCTTCTAAAATTAATATTTTCATTTCTGTGTTATAGTTTTACATATCATTTTGACCTTATGGAGAAATCTAATGAATTTTTAAAAGATTTTTCGACTCCATTTCATTCCGCACAAAAATGACAATGAATACTTCAAAGACTAACTACTCAACTCAATAATCGGTATAAAAACTTCAAACTTAGTATCAGAATTCAACATCTGTATTTTTTCATCAGACAAAAGTTGATAGCGCGTTTGTAAGTTTTTTAAACCTGTGCCAAAAGATTCTTGTTGTGCAATTACTTTCGATTTTGTGTTGGTAATTATTAACCACCCTTCATTAATTTGAATCGTGGTTTTAATGGGCGTTGTGCCATTAGATTTGTTGTGTTTCACCACATTTTCTAATAAGCTTTGCAATGCACCTGTTGGAATAAATTTATCAACCAAAGTCATATTTTCTTCAATTGTAAACTCATAATCTTCACCAAATCTGGTTTCAATTAGAAAGATGTAATTCTTAGCCAATTCAATTTCGTTAGAAAGTTCCATTACTTCAGCATCTTTGGTTTTAATTAAATATCTGTAAATTAAAGATAATCTATTGATGTACTCTTTTGCTTTTTCTGGATTACTATCAATTAAACTGTCTAAAGTATTTAAGTTATTGAACAGAAAATGCGGATCGATTTGAGAGCGTAATAATTTTAATTCGTTTTCTTTTTGTTGTTTTTGTGTTTCCACTAATTGTTGTTGACCTTCGTAGAATTTTTTTATCAATAAAATTCCTAAAGGAAGCCCAACCATATCAACAGCATTATATAAGCCGTCGTTTAAATAAGATACTATATTTTTAATAGTACTTAAGCTTCCTCCTGCACTGAATCTGCCAATTATATTATCTAAAGTTCCAGTAAATGTTAACAAAAGCAAGCTTGATATAAAAAATAAAAAGTAATTTTTTTGTTCAACTAAAAACTTTGGTACTATTTTTTTAATAAACACTAGAATAATACATATCGATAAAATAGTACTTGTAGGAAAATCAACGATATATTCTATTAATTTATTACCTTCTCTGTAATAGTCAAAACAACCTAATATAATTGTTGTTCCAAAAACTATAGATAATATTACCCAATCAGATTTATTTAATTTTGTGCTCATTTAATAGCTAATATATTAATTTCCATCATTAATTCTATCTTCTTCATCTCTATTGATATTTCTTCTTGATTTTTTCTTGCCAAATTTCGATCCAAAGCTATACACCAAACGCAATTGAATATTTTGTCTAGAACCGTTACTTTCTACTGCTGCAGTTCCATTTCCGTAATCAATATTACCAACAAAACCTCTATTTAGCATTTTATTAAAACCGAGATTTACTTTTAGTTTATCGTCCATAAACTTTTTACCGAAAGAAAAATCTAACTCAGCCAGCCAATCAACCTCAATTTGTCCTTCTAAAGCTCCTGTTCCATAATTCCCACTGAGTTCAAAATTAATATCCCAAGGCAATTGATAACTTGCTTGAATAAACCAAATCAAATTCCATTTGTTTAAATCTACACCATAGGTTGAAGATTGAAAATCTGTGTTGGTCGCGATAATTCCTGTATAGCCATCTAAACCTTTAGTAAAATTAACGGGTGCAAATAATCGAAAGTTCCAATTCGCATTGTTTTCTACATTTACCTCTTGCTGACGAATTTGTGCAGTTGCATTATCTTGACTAATCAATTGAAAAATGACATCGTCAGTTTTGCTGTAACCAATGGTAAAAAAAGGTTGACCTTCATAGGTTANATTAAATTGATAATTATTGGTGTAAGATGGCGTTAACCTTGTATTACCTTCACTTGCAGAAAAAGGGTCTAAAAATTGTTGAAATGAGTTTAAACTGTTATATCCTGGTCTTTGAATTCTATAGCTGTAAGATACACTTGCACCTAAAATGTCTGTTAATTTTCTGCTGATGGATGCACTTGGAAATACTTTTTTAATAGGACGCTTCTGAACTTCAGTAACCATTTGTCCGTCTTTTACAAAGGTTGATGTTCCATCTGTATTACTGTCTTCATAACGCAATCCGCCAGAAAAAGACCATTTTCCAAATTTTGCATTTACTTTAGAATAGAGGGCAAATATGGTTTCATCAATTGCGAATCGACTACTTAAACTATCAATTGTATTAAAATTAGTGTTTTCTAAACTTTGCGTTTCTAAATCATTATCGGTGCCTACATCAGCAAAACGGGTACCCGCGCTTAGTTTAAAGTTGTCAGAAAATGTTTTGGTATAATCTGCTCTGTAGGTTTTAATCTTATATTTTCCATCTTGTATGTACCTTCTGTCTGTAAAATCTACGGTACTTCCAGCAGCTCTAGACAATCGATTTGTATTGTCATTTACAAAATCGATATAATTAAAGTCGATAAGTAACTTATCAGTATCTGTCTTATATTCGTAATATGGATTAATGTTAAAGTTACTTCGTTGTCTGTCAAAACTATTTTCAGAGAATAGCGTATTTGTATTACTTACATCAGAAATAATGGTTTTACTTGTGGCAATTCTTTCTGAATCTCTGGTATTCATTGTACCTCCAATTCCTATAGAATGTTTATCATTTATATAATAATCTAAACTACCTCCAATTCTAAAATTATCTGGGTCATAAGGTTCTTTGGTTACTTGATTGTAGGTTTCATTACCTACAGTTCTAATTAAAAACAAATCGTCTCTCCAAGTCGGTTGAGAGTAACCTGTGCTTAGTTGCCAATTTAATTTGTTCTTATAACTCGCTATCGAAAAACCAGCACCCCATTCAAAACCTTCGTCTTCACCAATCCAAGTATTTGCGCTGCCATGCGTTCCTAATTTTACATTTTTCTTTAAAATGATGTTGATGATTGCGCCAGAACCAGAAGCTTCGTATTCTGCACCAGGTTGTTCTACGACTTCTATTTTTGCAATATTATCTGCAGGAAAATCTCGTAATAACGTTTCAACATCCATATATTCAGTCGTTTTTCCGTTGATTAAGATTCGAACCCCACCTTTACCGGCAATTGAAATTCCGTTGTTAGTTACTAGAACACCAGGAACTTTTCTCATTACATCTTGTAGGTTTGTGTTAATCATATCAGATTTTTCTAAATCTACAATTAGTTTTTCGGCAGTTTGTTTAATTACGGGGCGCTTACTTTTTACAACCACTTCATTTAAAGTTTGGGTTTCTTCTTTTAAAGTGATGTTGAAAGTTTTATTTCCGTTTACATCAAATTCAGGAATTTTATAGGTTGTAAAACCCAACATCGAAATTTCTATTTTGTATTTTCCAGAAGTAATTTTTTCAAAACTATAATTTCCATTTTCATCAGAAACGGTCCCTTTGGGAGTTGCATCTTCTCCTATTTTTAGTAAAAGGATATTTGCAAATGGTAAAGGTTCATTTTGCTCATCAACAATTTTTCCGTTGATGTTATGCTGCGAAAAGGTGGTTAAAATTCCGAAGAAAAAAAAGAGAGTAATTTTTAAAACTTTCATTTGGTTGGTTTTTTATTAGCACTGCAAAAGTGCCAATTTTGTTAGGATAGAAAAACGAGATTCTGACGAATTGGGTTAAATTTCCGATAAACAGATTACGATGTTCTATTAAAACTAGACGCTTTGTGTTTGCATAAAGTTTCCTGCAACCAAAAAATGCCTCGAAAAATCGAAGCATTTTAAATATTTTTT
>P_2C_Liq_3_UnCtyDRAFT_100460_pt1 | contig 12296 bp, 9 predicted proteins | sample Pon2CUnioCityCA_3_FD_9720 | JGI IMG/M metagenome (IMG submission 9720)
TTCAATTGGGTGCAACTTCGTTCCGTCTTCGCTATACTCATAACCTAGATAGTCAAAAGGGTTGTTGCCGAAGTTTTTAATTTTCTGGTCTTTGCCTTTTATTTTGTTTATATGAACCCCAAAAAGATGATTGCCCGCAGCAACGCTTTTAATGATTTCATATTTAACCCACCTTCTTTCGAATGTGTCAGTTCCAATTAGAACACAAGTGTTTGAAGTATTTTTAATTGCACCATTGATAAGTCTTTTAAGAGCTATTGGGCTATCCTTTTTAGCTTTCTCCCAAACGGATGCATCAAAAAAACCGGCATCTTCTCTGTCCTTTTTTAGTAGCCAATGATTTCTAACAGTATTTGCTCGAAAATCTATTACATCCTGGTAGTGAAAACTGAAAAATATTCTTTTTGCCATTGTTTAATTGATTATGAACATTACTACCAATGTGATAGCTATTAGAGTCCCGTAAAATATTATTTGTGTTATTGAAAATATACTAGCTGCCCAACTATTTTTATTACTGTTTGTAATAGTCGCATTCATATCGAAATCAATTTCTTTTTCGGTCTTGTTTCTTATCAGGTTATATAGATCGCGATATTTTCTTTCTTGGGATAAATAATAGCCATCAAGTAGCCAAAAAAGAGGTGTTGAGATATAGGTAATTAATACATATTCAATGTTAGTGTCTTTTGCTGCAAATGCAAAAAGTGCAGCAACAAGTGTAACCGACCAACCACGTAACAAGAATGAATTTACATTCATTCTTGTTATTACAAGCTGTATAAACTCTAAATGCTTTATTTTTTTGTCTTCCATTTTTTAGGATTTTAACCAAGAGCCTAAGTCTTTTAAATCTCCATTCGGATATTTTTTAAAGAATGAATTAGGCGTTGAATCACTTTCGTATATGTAAGGGTAAATTTGTAAATATTCAGCACCACTATAATCTGAATAAGTATTTTTCACAGGTAAAACAGCTATATGCTCAATATATTTCTGAGCATCTCCGTGTCCTAATTCCCAATTGCACCATTTAGAACTAACAGCACCTTCGGTTGCTAAGAAAATAAACTTTCTATTTTCCTTAATTTTCTGTTTAATTCCGTTTGCGGTAATTCCGTTAGTTGTCCTTGGCATACCATCATCGAGCCAATCAACGTAAACTTCAACTCCAAAACGCTTTAAAAAACTGATTGCACTGTCGAGTTCTTCAGTTTCATCATGTTTATGCGATAAGAAGATAGTTACTTTGCTATATCTACTCTCAGCTTTAAATTCTTTCAGACTTTCATTAATAGTTTTACTGTAGTATCGAGTACTATTTCTGTATTCTGAAAGTTTTGATTTTGATATTATGCTCATCTTTTTTCAGCTTGTGGCTAACTCTTTATAAACAAATAAAAAATTGTTATATTCCGTTTATAAAGTGGGTTATCTTTTCTCTTGTAAAAATAAACCCTAAAAATGATGTTGTCAATCCCTGAATTCAGGGATATGAAGTTTTTAATAACCTGATAATTAAGGTTTTATATTTTGGTGTTTTTTATGCAAAAAAAGAAGGTTTAAAAAATGAAAAAGCTAGAAAAAGAAATTTTAGTTACTAATATTTATAGCTTAATACCATAATATATATTTAATTTTTGTCTTTTCTAAAGNTGAGTAAATCAGATTTTTGTCTTANTATTTTNNAATGTTAATTTAATGTTACCAAAATGTTTGTAAATTGTTATAAAATTTATATATTTGTAACTATAATGTAAACCCTAAAAATAAAAATTATGAAAAATTTACTTACAATAGCTGTTTTTTGTATTGCTGCAATAGGATATTCTCAAGAAACTAAAAATCCTACTTTTGAAGCAGAGGGTGATTTAGTAAAAGCTACTTATTATTACGAAGACGGTGCTATTAGCACACAAGGATATTTTAAAGATAAAAAGCTTACAGGAAAATGGACTCGCTTTGATAAAAAGGGAAATAAAACGCAATTAGCGTTTTACAAAGAAGGAAAAAAGACTGGTAAATGGTTTATTTGGTCTGATGATTCCCTAAAAGAAATTACTTACAATAACAATAGTATAGAAAACGTAAATTTATGGAAATCTGATACTAAATTAGCATCCAATAAATAAACGAAACGAAATTATCATTAAAAAAACTCCAGACAATTAGTTTGGAGTTTTTTTGGGTTTAATGAGTTTTTACTTGTTTTTTACCACAGTACTTTGTTATGCCACGTTATTTATATTTTTTCTCATTTTTAATTATTCTAACGTAGTATATAATATAATAAAGACTTAAAAGAAGAAGTAAAATTGGGAGATCAAGTTCTTCAATCAAATCCTTATTATTCCAATTTACATTTATTAATGAAATTATAAGACCTGTTGACATTAATATCATTATAATTAAAGCTATTTTTTTAGGAATTTTTATCATAATATTATTAGTTAGGTAAATATTGATAACAACTATCTGCTAAAAAATCTGTTGCTTTTCCAAGAGATAAAACTGCTAAAAAACAAGTAAATATTAATGCGCAACTAGCAAGACTTATAATTGCTCCTATAAAAAGAAGAACAGCAAGCAAGCAAGTCCATGCATCCTCATTAGATGACTTGTTGGTTTAAAAAAATATATAAAATGTCTTTAGTTTGATTTGGCGCTATTTTAAAATTCGTATTTCCAAAGGATTTTATTTGTTTTACCTGGTTGATTGCATTTATAAGTAATACAATTAGTAAAACTAATACTATTTATTACCTATTAGAATTTAAAGCAAAAAAAAGCTTAGAGAATTTCTAAGCTTTTTTTAAATTTAATATTTTTTTGTTATTCTACTAATAAAGAGAAAGGAATGTTATAACTAACGCCAACTGGTTTTCCTCTTTGTCTCCCTGGTTTCATTTTAGGAAGTAATTTCATAACTTTAATAACTTCTTGTTCAATTTTTGGGTGTGGTCCTCTTGCTCTAACATTTACAATATTACCTTTATTATCAATTTTAAAACCAATAAAAACTCTTTTTTTACCTGGTGATAAACCTAACTCATTTGGCAAGTCTACATCAAATTTTCTTGAGAAGTGTTTTTGCACTTTTTTATTAAAACAGTCTTTTAATTGACTTTTATTTCCCTTACAGCCAGGAAATACGGGAGAGTCTTCAATAATCATAAAGTTTACATCTTCTACAACTTCTTCTTCCTCTACAATCTCTACAATTTCTTCTACTTCTACAGCTTCTGTTTCATCTGTTTCTGTAGATTCAATAACTGTTTCTTCTACTTCCTTCTCATCTTCAACAACTTCAATTTTTTCTGGAGCTGGTGGTGGTGGCGTTTTCGGTTTTACGGGTTCTACTCTTTCAGTAATTGGAATTTCTTCTTCCATTTCTGCATTCATATTTACAACACCTAAGTCTCCAATAATTTTATCGTACGTTTTCTTTTCTATTGCAGCATATGTTACAAATAAAGCCAATACTAGACCTATTTGTAAAAATATTTTACTGTAATTTTCTAAGTTCGATTTTGGGTTTTTCTTTATTTCCATGTAAAAGAGTTTTAAATAGTTCGCTAATTTAATTAAATTATTGAGTTAAATACAAGTCTTTTTGTTAATTAAGCAGATTTTTTTTAGAAATCTGATTAAAAAACAATAAACCAATAAGTACGCCTATAGAATTTGCAACTATATCTAAGGAATCTCCTGTTCTATAATTTGTTACTGTGCTTTGTAAAATTTCAATAATTATGCCAAAAATTATGCAACCAAAAATAATAAAGTATTTATTTGTTTTTTTATGAAGTGCAAATAACCAGCAAATTGCTAATGTAAAATAAGCAAATGTGTGCTGCCATTTGTCTAAGTGGTTAAATTCCACATCGTATTTTGGCATTTTTATTAAACTTAAATAGAGAATACTAATGCTTACCAAAATGGCAATTATAAAAATTTTATCCTTCAATAAGGGTTTTATATGCTTCTGCATCTAATAAATCATCTATTTGAGAACTTTCAGAAATTTCTAGTTTAATCATCCAACCTTTATTATAAGGATCTGAGTTTACTAATTCAGGTTCGTCTTCTAGAGCTTCGTTAAATGCTGTTACTTCTCCAGTTAAGGGCATAAATAAATCAGAAACTGTTTTTACAGCTTCTACAGAGCCAAAAACTTCACCTTCTTCTACAGTATCATCTAAGGTATCTACATCTACATAAACAATATCACCTAACTCACCTTGTGCAAAGTCTGTAATACCCACTGTTGCAATGTTGCCTTCAATTTTAATCCACTCGTGGTCTTTTGTATATTTTAATTCTGCTGGAATATTCATTTTTAATTTTATTTTTAATTGATTAGTTTCCTCCTAAATTATAGATAATGTTAAAACCACCATTTATTGCTTGTCTTGGAAAAGTGGTAGATATAGCATACCTAGATGTTTGATGATTATAATAAAAAGAAGCTGTTAAACTATTACTTAATCTATAATCTGCGGTAAATTTAATAGAAAATAATCTTTGACCACCACTAATTTGGTTATTATCTTCGTCTACAGCTCTAATTTGTGTTAAATTATCTCTTAAAGAAATATCTCCTCTTAAATTAATATCGCCTTTTAAAGTGGTTTTCTTTCCTGTAAAACGTGTATTTACCTTTACATCTTTAAAAACATAACCTAAACCAAATATGTATTCTGTACCTTTAATATCAGTTAGGGTACTATTGTTAAAATTCATGGTTAAAGTTCTATCTCTTTTTACTTCTCCTCTAAAAGAAAAAGAGTTTTTCATTTTCATATCTACTTTTACTAAAGGAGAAAATTCGTCTACTAAAGTTGCAGATGATATTAATAATTGAGGTTCAAAATTACCTGCTGAATTTGTGGCAGTTGGGTTTGCACTATCAAACTGTAAGTTGTTTGTAAAACTAGAAATTGTGTATGATGATTTGTAGCCATGCGTCACTACAAAGTTGCTAAAATTCTTTTTAAAGAAATCGAATTTCATTAATCCATTATAACGTAAAGTCCAGTTTGGTATGGGTATATTTCTAAACAAACCAGTATTTACTTTGTCTGGACTGCTACCAGAATATGCAGCCATAAATGCTGGCAACAATACTTGCTGACTGTTTTCTCCATAACCAGAAACTGGATTTCCTGTTTCTGTAGCTAATCTAGTCGCAATTGCTGCTCTGTAGCTTCTCATAGTGTTAAATAAAGCATCACCATCTTTAAAAGCAGTACCAATCATAGAGTAACTTGAACTAAAATTACCTGTTTCAAAAGCAGGCGCACTAAAGTCTAAAGCACCATTTGTTGTTCCGTTTTCTATAACATCTAATTGTTGCGATAAATCTCTTGTTTGTATTTTATTTCCTCTTACATCAATATTAAAATCTTTAAATGGTTTAACAGTAAAAGTATAATCTAGTTTGTTGTAGTGTGTTCTGCTGTATGTTTTGTTGTAGTAATCATCGTTATTAGGGTCTCTTGGGCCTACTAACCAACCGTTTTCTAAAGCTTTTGTTCTAATATCTACTTGGCTACCAAAAGCAAAAGAACTGGGTGCGCCTCCAAAAAAACCAACACCTTCTGAATAACCAGGTAAAAATTGTCCATTATTTTCTGAGTAACTTATTTTACCTTGTTTAACAGACGTTACTACATCATACACACTTTTTAAGATTTGTTTTCCTAAAGGTAATTTTTTCTTTTTGTTGATTCTTCCTGGTGCAGCTGGTAAATCATTTCCTGAAATACCTTTTGAGTTTCTACGTTTGGTTTTAGTCATTAATAGTTTTTCAAAACCTAAACTTTTATAAAAGCGCTCAAATGTAAATGTGGTATTTAAATTATGTGTATTTGCATTTTGTATTACGTTACCTACTAAATCTACATAAGGTACATCTACACCATTAATGTTAATTTCACTTTGTGCCGCAGCTTGCCAATCAAAATCTGCAGTGTAGGCGTAATCTGCTTTTACCCAACTTAAAAAAGGTAATTTATCTATAGGCAATTGGTAAGTACTATTTAATTTTTGATGATAATGGTTTGCTCTACCAGTGTTAAAAAATTCGTCAAATATTTGAATATCATCAGTATTCCCAAAAGTATCGTAAATATAGCTGTTGGTAGCGTTAAAGTTAAGGGTTAGAGATTTTGTTAAATCGAAACCAACTGTATAATCCCAATCAAATAAAAACCTACGTTGTGTTAATTTTGGTTGATCTGCTAAACCTGCAACTAAATTTCTAGATTGTTGCTCTGTGTAATTTCTATTAATTCTAGAGTTTATCCCTATTGTGGTTGGCACAGGATTAAAATTAAAATCTTTAAAAAGCTTAAGATATTTACTTTTTAAGAAACCAACATTTTTAAATGGCTCTATTGGTTTTCCTTGAAAATTATAATTGTAAGTTGCGCCTGCAGTTACATTTTCATTAATATATTTTTGTATGTTATAGTCTCTATGAAACTCTTTGTTATGAGCGTAAGAAACTGTTAAATTTTCGACATCGTAAAACCTTGGTTTTTTAGTAGAATTAGGATTTCTATTCTTCTTAACATTCATAAAACTAATACTCGTTCTTTTGGTATAATCTCTAGAAAACTCACTATTTGGATTTTGCTCTAGAGCATCTGCCAAGGTAACATCTTGGTACTGTGGGTCAAATTTTGGATCTATAAACTTCTCGCCAATACTATAACTCATAGGCAATTGTATGCCCCAATTTGTTGGCGTTAATACCTTTCCTAAATTTACTGTTGTAGCAATGTCATATTGTTTAGTTTCATCTAAACTACGTTGATTTACCCTATCTTCTACATTACCAAAACCAATGGTAGACATACTACCTGCTAAAGCTACATTGGCAACATCTGCAAAATTTGCATCTGCATTTACTACTGCAGCCCAACCACCATCGTTGTCAAAATCTGCAGATCGTAACTCATTAAACCAAACCTCTCCACTTTTTGGTGTTAGTGAGGTGTTTTTTAAACCTAACATAATGGTTCTCAATTGTGCTAAAGTTGGATTTCCTTTTACACTAATGGTGTAAGGTAAACTGGCGTCTTGACTTGTAGAGGTGTACAATTCATTTATAGGTGCAACTGTTGGCCCTAAAGCATCTCTTTCTAGTTTAACCAAACCAAAAGATTCTAAAAAAGCGTCTAAATTATTGGCTTCTGGCCAAATTTCTATGGCAGATGTGCCGTTTTTAGTTACTGATAATGGTAATTCTAATTGATAAAAGTTTTCATTTAAATCTGTACCTAATCTAATTATTGCAGAAAGATCACCATCATTTAAACCAGATTCCCCTTGATTTTCTTGCAAGTGCATAAACATTTTTAAACGTTTAAAACGTCTTAAATCGATACTAATGTTTTTATAAATGGCACGTATTTTATCTGTTTCTAATCTGTTTACTTTTAAAGTTACAGATTGTTCGTTTTGCAATTGTACAGTTGTACTACCTTGTAAACGCTCTCTTTCTATTCCTGGTGGTTGTGTATAGCTACCTTCATTTTGTTCTATACTTACAACACCTACTTCAAAATCGTTTAATTCGTCTTGTGTTAATTCTCTATCAGGGTTTACAGCTGGGGCTAATGTTCTCACATAACGTCTCCAATCTCCACGTACCAAATCTAACTCGCCAAAACGAATTACAACAGGCATTTTAAAGTTGGTTAAAAACATTCTCATAAAACGAATGCTATTAAAATCTGAAATACCATTAATTGGAGTACCACTTCTAACAGGTACTCTAAATTGATACCATTTACTTTGTTGGGTATTTCCGTTTTCTAGAGTTACATTGGTTGTTTTTTCATCCACTACATAACCAAAGCCTTTTCTTAAGCTACTTATGTCTAGAGGAATTTTATATTCATAATAACTCTCTACAGTATTCATGGTTTGGTCTCTATTAATATCTTCTACATCTGGGTAAGTTGTAGATGATGTTGGGTAAGGTTCTCCACCTTGATTTAAGGTGGGCGAGTTGCCTTGTGTATTGTTGTAATCTTTATATCTTTTTATTAGTGATGCATTTATGGCGTCTAAATTACCACCTCTAAAAAATTGAAAGTTGTCTGCAGCAGGATCCTCTAAAGTTGCATATTGCCCAATGCCTGTTAGGTTTTTTTCTTCATCATCATTTAAACCATCAAAACCAACATCTTGATTTGTTCTGGCAGCATCTTGCTCATTAAATGCATAAATTATTGATGGATTTCTTGGTACATCACCCCAAATAGTATTGTTAATATTGCTACCAGGAACCTTTAAACCATCTTCTGGTAAACCGTTTTCGTACATTTTACGGTTGTCTTTTAAAACGTCTTCAGAAATGTTTCCTAAGTTGATGTATAAATCTCCAACTTGATTTATTGGATTGTTTGGATCTATACCTTGTGGTAAACCTTCTTCTGCGGTAAGCGAATAGTTTTGGTAAGGATCCATAATCCAAAACTGAATGTATTCTACGTTTGCTTGGTCAAAATTATTGGTAGTTAAAGGTCTTGTAATACCTGCCCATCTACTTTCTGGGTTGGGTAAGGTTACTTTACCATCTTGTATGCTTGCAGATGGATCAAAATTATAAGAACCTCTTTCTTGTGGAAAATAGGCTAAATCTAAAGTTCTAACTAAAGAGTTTTGTGTAATATCTAATTGTATGTTCGGAAATAATTCTCCGAAATTAATTTGTCTAGTTTCTGCTCTAGAAAGCTCATCTGCATCTATACTTGCAGGTGTTTCGCCAATACCATAAAAAATTTGATCTACACTGTACCAAGCTAATTTTGCTCTTTTGTAATTGTAGGACAAATCGTCTCTTTCTCCATTAAAATTAGGAAAATATTTAGGTGTACTTGCTTCATACCAATCTAGAGGAGATAATAAACTAATAGGCACTTGTGATGCTTCAAAATCGTCTATATAAGAAGTTGCAGCACCAGCTACATCAATACCACTTGGTGTACCAGGAATTAAGTAAGCCATATCTGCTCTTACAGATAGGTTAGAAGGTGCATCTGTATCTACAAAAGGTAATTTGTTTGCTAATTTTGTAAAAAACGGTACTTCTGTAGAATAATCAAAATTAAACCCTAACATGGTATTATTTATAGGGTCTGAACCAAAATTTATTTTGGGCGTTAAAGGCCTTTCTTCTACATTTAAAAAAGTAGCCCCAACAACGAAATCTTCAGAAAATTTATGTTCTACATCTACTCCAAAAAAGGTTTTTCTTTGTTGATTAAAAACAGCATTATTTTCTGTAGAAACACTAATAGGTACTCCAGAAGCTTGTAAACCTGGGTCTATAATTTGTACACGACCTAATTGATAATCTACCACATAATCTATACCTTCTACCAATTGCCTTCCCCCAGCTGTAACTCTAACAGAACCTCTAGGTACGTTAAAAGCTCCAATTGGGATACCTCCTGAATTTTCTGATTTAAAATATCCTTTTAAAAAGTATTTATCTTTATTTTGAAAGTTATTTTTGATGTTGATTTTTGTGTTTAAATATAATTCTTTAAATAAATAAACATCATCTGTAGGGTTTGTTAATCTATCTGCTAAATCGTTACCAAAAGGTTCTGGTTCTGGGAAAAACACAAAACCGTTTGCAGAATTTACAGTAATACCTTCTACATAATCGAAAAAACCATCAGGTTCTCTTGCCTGACTTTGATCTAACTGATCTAAATTTAAAACCTGTAATAATGGTTTGTTAGGTATGCCAGGTGTTTGTGCGTTTTGTAACACATTAGAAGGGATACCTGTTTGGTCATCTCTATATTGTATTTCGAAACGAAAACCATTTTGTGTTAAAGGAAACGCGCCTAAAGCATATACGTTTTTCATCATTAAACGCCATGTTGGAAAAGATTCTTCACCACCATTTCCATCTGGTCTTTTGGTTTGTAAAATTTCGCTACGTAACAATTTTACTGCTAAATTGTTGGGTGCTTGGATACCATCATTAGAAAACTCTCCAACTTTAAAAGAATTTTTACTACTTCCATTTACATTACCAGCTACTGTATATTCATAAGCAACAGCTAAAACTTCACCGTCATTTAATCTTCTGTTTAAAGAAATAAACCCTAACTGACTGTTTAATCGATATTCATTTTGCTCTAATTTTCTGGCATTTTCTAATACAGAATAATTGGTACCATTTTGCATATTATAAGGTGCTAAAGAAGCATCTATACTAGATACATCTCTAATGCCACCAGCAGGAATAATTTCTGTACCAATTCTATTAGCCCCATTAAAAGGTAAATTATTGCCAGAAACTTGTGCTTGCGTTATAGATGGGTTTAAAACTACACCATTCTCATCTACTAAAACATTAGAAACAGACTCGCCAATATCTGCAAAGGCAACGATACTTCTAAAATCTTCTGTACTAGAATTTCTGTTGGTTATCCAAACTTCTATTCTGGTAATATTTATAGGACTGTTTATGAGTGGATAATTTTTAAGCGAATTGGCATAATTATCTATAAAATATTGCGATAAGAAAAAGTGTCTATCGTTATCATAATCTGTAGTTCTTAGTTCGAAAGGCTGTATAGAGGCACCACCTTCTGCAACCACAGTTTTACTTTCTGAATTTTGTTGAGAAAAAACGGCTGTTATATTTGTGTTTCCAAATTTTAAATCTGTTTTTACTCCAAATAAACTTTGTGCACCATTTATTAAAGAGTTTTTAATGGGCATAGAAACGTTACCTGCTTCTAAACCTTGTATAATATCGTCTTCTGTAGGTGTAAAACCTATTTTTACTAAGTTTTGAAAGTCAAAAGAAGCTTGTGTATCGTAATTGGCAGTAAATTCTAAGCGTTCGCCCACTTTTGCACGAATACTTGCGTTTATTTGTTGATCAAAATCAAAAGTAAAGTTGCTTCTGTTTTCTTCTGAAATTTGTGGGTTTTCTGTATTCTGATAAATAAAACCTAGCTTTAAGTTTAAATTACCAGTTGGTGTAACTTTTACTTCTGTACCCCCAAAAATAGTTTCAAAAAATTTATTGTTAACATAATACGTTGGTAGCAAATCTTTTTGGGCGTCTGCAGCACCTTTTTTCTTACTATTTGTTGCGCTTACTTTGTCTTTAAAGTATTGCAACATGTCTCTTTTTAAACGGTATTTTTCGTATTCTCTTGGCGTTAAATAAATAGGAGTTCTTGTGTAGTAATCTCCTATTTTTTCTACAATAACATATTTGTTTAAAATCTTATCAAAAATGATTACTTTTTCGGCTAAATCGTTTAAAAATAAACCTCCTTTTTGGGTGTTTTTAAAGTCATAACGTAGTTTTATAGAATCGTTTTTAACAGTAATACTATCTTTTTTAGTGTTTTGTTGTGCAAACGCAGGCAGATGTACTGCTAACGTAAAAGTTAAGACTAATAAAGTGCTTTTAAAAAATGTACTCACTTGATTATAAATTTTTTAAGGCTAATTTAATAATGGTCTCTACAGAGGCGTCTTTATCTTGTTTTAAGATAGAAGACACAATTTTATCTGACTGTTTTCTTTGAAAACCTAAGACTTCTAAAGCAGATAACGCTTCATCTTTGTTTGTATTGCTTGTTGTTGCAGAAACTTCGTCTACATCAAACGTCTTTAAAATTTTATCTTTTAAATCTACAATTACTCTTTGCGCAGTTTTTGCTCCAATACCTTTTACCGATTGTATTAAGGGTACATTTTCTGATGCAATGGCATTTTGTATTTCTTCTGAAGTCATAGAAGAACACATCGTTCTTGCAATACTTGGCCCCACACCAGAAACAGAAATTAATAGTTTAAAAACTTCTCTTTCTGTTTTATTGATAAAACCAAAAAGAGTGTGTGCGTCTTCTCTAATAGAAAGATGTGTATATAACACTACATTTTCATTGTCTGGTAAACTAGAAAAGGTGTTTAATGAAATGTGTAATAAATATCCAACACCATTACAGTCTACAACCACTTCTGTTGGGTTTTTCTCTACTAATCTTCCTCTAATTTGTGTAATCATAAATTATTTTCTGGCTTCTAAAGTACCCGTTTTTATTTGTTGATGAAGTTTCTAGTTTAACAATTGGCAAAATAACAAAAATTTTTACCAAAAACGATTTGTAAAAATCTAATTTTCAATACTCAACTTGAAATTTACTACTTGAAATGCCCCACTTTTAACTTTAGGTTTCTCTTACCTTTTTTTCCTCTTTTCTTTTTGTTGTGCATCTACAACGGCTAGTGCTGCCATA
>P_2C_Liq_3_UnCtyDRAFT_100461_pt1 | contig 12290 bp, 12 predicted proteins | sample Pon2CUnioCityCA_3_FD_9720 | JGI IMG/M metagenome (IMG submission 9720)
CACCTCGGCGTAAACGCCGAAATCCTGATGGCCCCAGCCCTCGTTGAGCAGCGAAAGTGTGTCTATGTCGCGCGCGCCCGTCTTGGGCGAAGCGGTGGTGTGTTTGCATCTGATCACGCGCTCTTTGATCTCAAGCTCTGCGGCTCCGATGCTGAGGCGTTTTCCAATCCAGTCAAACTCCTCCCAAGGGGCAAAGCCGTCGCCCCATATGTTACCGCGCCAGCGCTCTGTTTCAAGCGGGCCGCCAAGATGGCTCTCAACATCTCTGTGCGATGCGGCGTTCATAATCGAGATCGAAGGAAAGGATGTATCGGTAAAGCCTTGTGTCGCCGCGCGAACAACCCGTTCAGATTGCGCGCGGTTCTGGGGAATAAGAGCGCCTGCCCACGCGATGAGCTGTTCCCCCTTGGTGTCGGGGTTGAACACCAAGCGCCCAAGCGCCGGATGGGTCAGCGTAAGCTGGCCGGTGGCTTCGTCAAACTTTGCATCTATAGCTGCAAGGTTTGGTGCTTTTGACCCGATAGAAAAGTTCTGGCAGGGCACCCACTCTGAGCCATCAGCTTTGGAGCTGTCGTGCACCACGGCCCAGTGACGATCCCACGGGAGCGTTTGCCCCCGCGTGAGCGTCACGCCACCCAGTGCTTCACGCCCGTGACTTTTCACAGGGTGGCGCCAAAGCTGGGTGACGTGTCCGCTCATTCGGCGTCTTTCGAAGCCCGTTTGAAGCCAGACCGGATATTGCCAAACACGTCGGGGTTATAGCCGTGGCTGCGCATGATCAGGTACTGCTGGGTGAAGGTGATCGTGTTGTTCGCGATCCAGTAGATCACGAGGCCCGAGGCAAAGCTGCCGAGCATAAACATGAACACCCATGGCATAAACGCGAAGATCTGCTGTTGGATGGGGTCTGAGGGTGCCGGGTTGAGCTTTTGCTGAAGCCACATTGTGATACCCAGAAGCAGCGGCAGAATACCGATGAACACGAGGGCCATGATCGAGCCGGGTTCTGGTGAAGCCCACGGGAAGATGCCGAACAGGTTGAAGATCGACGATGTGTCAGGCGCGGACAGATCCTTGATCCAGCCAATCCAAGGCGCGTGGCGCAACTCAAGCGTGACAAAGATCACTTTATAAAGCGAGAAGAAGATCGGAATCTGCATCAGGATGGGCAGACAGCCCGCCGCAGGGTTGACCTTTTCTTTCTTGTAAAGCGCCATCATCTCCTGCTGGACTTTCTGACGGTCCTCGCCAGCCGCTTCCTTGATTTTTTCCATCTGCGGCTGAAGTTCTTTCATCTTCGCCATCGAGGCATAAGACTTATAGGCCAGCGGGAAGAGAACGAGCTTGATGATGAATGTCAGAGCGATAATCGCCCAGCCCATGTTGCCGATGAAGGCGTGCAGGTAGTGCAGCAACCAGAACATCGGCTTGGTGATGAAAAAGAACCAACCCCAGTCGATGCTGTCCAGGAACTTGGGAACGCCGTTGTCGTCTTGGTAGTTGCGGATGGTTTCCCACTCTTTTGCACCAGCAAACAGGCGTGAAGACACTTCCACACGCGCACCAGGCGCGAGGGTTTCTGTCTTGTGCTTGGCCGTGGTCTGGAAAATGTCGCGGCTTGTGTCCTTGAAGGTGCTGATTTCGGCGCCTTCTTGGTCAACGATCAGCGTGGTCATCCAGTAGTGGTCTGTGAAGCCTGTCCAGCCTTTGTCGCCCACGGCGAGTTCTTCGTGGTTGCGGGCTGATTCAAAGTCGCCGTAGTCGGTTTCTGTCAGCTCACCGCCCACGTGGCGGATGGCACCTTCATGCAGGATGAAGAAATTTTTCAAGTCGGCAGGCTCACCATGGCGCGCGATCGTGCCGTANGGNGCCAGTGTGACTGACGCGCCACCGTTGTTCTCGACGGATTGCTTGATTGAAAACATATAGTTTTCATCCAGACTCACTTCGCGGCGGAACAAGAGGCCCGCGCCGTTCTCCCACTGGAGCACGATGGGGCTTTGCGGGGTCAGCGTGTCGCCGCTTTCCACGTTCCAGACCGTGTTTGGACCAGGCACAAGATCAGCCGAGAGGCCAGCGCCGGGGGCCCACCCATAAAGCGCATAATAAGCACTTTCGCTGGTTGTGGGTTTGAGAAGCTGGACGATGTCGCTGCTGTCTTCAAGCGTTTGGCGGTAGTTCTTCAGCTTGAGCTCGTCAAAACGTCCGCCCAGCAGCGAGATTGTGCCTTCAAGCGCGCCGCTTTCAACTTTGAGGCGGGGCGCATCCACAATGGCCTGAGCCGTTGCGGCGGCAGGGGCTTGGGTCGCGCTGGCTGCGGTTGGTACGCTGGCCAAGCCGTCTGTTGCGGTTGCCGTTGCGGTGGCAGGTGCGCCAATGGCGAGCTCTTCCGGTGTTGTCTCGGGGGGCGGAAAGAAAACGCTCCAGCCCAGAATGACAAGCATGCTGAGTGCTACTGCGAGAATAAGATTCTTGTTCTGATCGTCCATGAAGACCCGAGCCCTTTGCCTTTGAGAGTGACGCAGGTTCAACAGAGTGACGGCGTGAAGGTCAAGCAGTTATTGGTCTCTTGAGGCAAAAGGAGGCAGTATTCGGGGCTGAAACTTCAGGAATGCCTTATGGGCCTTCCTTTCCCTGACGTCTGCCTATGCGCGGCTGCAAAGGTGCTCAGGCAGATTTCCCGCGAATTTGAGGCAATCCGCCAAGGGAGGCGTTGTGGCTCTGAAGCCATCCGAGGGTCTCTTCAAAGGGCATCGGCCGCGCAATGGCGTAGCCCTGTACGTGTGCACAGCCGAGTTGGCCCAGCATGGCATGCTCGCCTGCCGTTTCCACACCTTCAGCCAGCGTTTCGAGCCCGAGCCGCTCGGCCATCGTCTGGATCGCGGAGACCATGCGCTGTTGTTCCTGATCTTTGTCTACGCGTGTTACAAAGGAACGGTCGATCTTGATCCGTTCGATTTGAAAGCGGCGGATTGCTGTGATGGAGGCGTGGCCAGTGCCGAAATCATCAAGGTCAATGCGGCACCCCATCTGTGCCAATGCTGCAAGGTTGCGGGCGGCGGCATCTTCGGGCGAGCCCGCCACAATCGTTTCAAGCACTTCGATTGTCAGCCGCTCCGGCGCGAGGTCAAACCGGTCCAGATCCCAGCGGATTTTTTCGGCCAGCCGCGGGTTGCGCAGCTCTTCGGCGCTGAAGTTGACCGCCACGCAGGGCACAAAAAACCTGATTGATCCCAGCTTTTCAGCGCCGATAACGCACCATAGAGAATGACCTCTCCCAACCGCTCCATCTGCCCCGAATCTTCGAGTGCGGGCAAAAACTCTGCTGGTGTGACAGTGCCGCGCTTGGGGTGCTGCCAGCGTGCCAGAGCCTCAAAGCCTGTTACACGCCCCGTATCTGTCGAGGTTTGGGGTTGGAACCAAGGCGCTATTTCGCCGTTGTCCAGCGCATCAAAGGCATCTTTCATCAAGGCCTCGCGCCTGACCGTGGTTTCGCCCATTTCGCGGCTATAGGTGCGGATCGAGGAGGGGGTGTTGCGGCAGGCTTCGTTCAGGGCCGTTTCTGCTGATTTGAGCAAGGAAGATTTTGTTGGCTCAGGGCTTCGGGCCCCAAGGCAGCATCCGATAGCACAGTTGACATAGAGGGATTGCATTTCAATCGAAACAGGCTCCTCAGCGGCAGACTGTAGACGTGCGGCAAGTTGAACGGCGCTCTCAAGTTCAAAGTGCGGCACAGGCGCGAGCAAGACGGCATAACGCGCGCCGCCCAGCCAATAGACGGTGTCACCCTCGCGTAAAATAGCCCGAAAACGCTCGCCGAGGCGCTGCAAAAGGGTGCCGCCTGCGATCTGGCCATAGCGTTGAACAAGTGGGTCAAACTCTTCCAATTGTATGTAAAAAAGTGCCGTTTTTCGCCCGTCTTGTGCACAGGATAGCAGCGTTTTCTCAACATCGGCTTCAAGGCGGTCAAGCATCGGCAGGCCCGTGGTGGCATCAACTTCACGCAGCCGCGTTTCGCGCGCTTCGTTCAGTGTGCCTGTCAAAAGAAAGATCATCGGCAGCCCGAGCGCAACGGTGACAAGCGCCAGCTCTCCCGCAACCCAGAAAGCCCCAAGGGCAAATGCAGGCACAAAGGCAAGCATATGAGGCCCGAGCAGCCAGCTGCGCAGTGCGTATCTTTTGGTGTTCGGTGCGGGTCTGCCTTTGGACGCCATCGTACTCTTCCCTCAGATAGTCTTGAGAGAAGCCTAGAGCATTAGTCTCAACAGGCGATTAACGGAAAAGCGGGGGCAGCTCGTCGGCTGCGGGCGCGGCTGCGTCGCGGCGTTCAAGGCCTTTGAAATCAAACAGACCTGCATCAAGCAGGTGGCTTGGGCGTGTGTTCATCAGCGCACGGAACATCACCTGCCGACGCCCGGGGCTGTTCTTTTCCCAGCCATCCAGAATCTGTTTCACCTGTTGGCGTTGCAGCCCGTCTTGAGAGCCGCAGAGATCACAAGGAATGATCGGATATTCAAGGCTGCGGGCAAATTTCTCGCAGTCTACCTCAGCCACATGTGCCAACGGCCGGTAGAGAAACAGGTCCCCCTCTTCATTGACCAGCTTTGGCGGCATGGTTGCAAGGCGACCGCCATGAAAGAGGTTCATGAAAAAGGTCTCAAGGATATCATCGCGGTGATGGCCCAGCACGACGGCTGTACAGCCTTCCTCACGCGCAATGCGGTAAAGGTTGCCGCGTCTGAGCCGTGAGCAGAGCGCGCAAAACGTGCGCCCCTCGGGCACCTTGTCCATCACGATAGAATAGGTGTCTTGATACTCGATGCGATGGGCAACTTCGCGCTCTTCCAGAAACTTTGGCAAGACAGTTGCGGGAAACCCCGGCTGACCTTGGTCAAGGTTGCAGGCCAGAAGCTCCACAGGCAAGAGGCCGCGCCACTTCAGCTCATAGAGCACAGCCAACAGCGTATAGCTGTCTTTGCCGCCAGACAGGCAGACAAGCCATTTGCCCCCCGGCTCGATCATTCCATACTGTTCTATCGCCTCGCGCGTCTGTTGCACGATGCGCTTGCGCAGCTTCTTGAACTCGGTGCTTTTGGGAGCGCCGCGAAAGAGCGGGTGGATATCTTCAGCTTTGTCTAACATGAGCGAGGCAATAGCTTGTCACCTTGGCGGGAGCAACTAAATCCGTCCCATGTCATGCAGCCGAGCGTGCAAATCGCGCGCGCGCATGTCGCCCGCTTCGAGCGCAAAGACAAAGGCATGGGTCAGAAAGAACGACCGCTCTATCAGGTCGTTCGATCTGTCGGCAGCCTCAGTGTAAAGCACAATCAGCCCCTCGCGGTCATCGTGCTCATGTGCTGCCAAAAGCTGGTTATGCAGCCCGCTCATTCGGCAGCGAGCTGCTGACGGTGGTTGGTGATCTGGTTGGCCACCCAGTCATGAAAACAATGCGTCGGCCCATCCATGGCAGGGGAGAAGCGCCCGCCATCAAAGCCGCGCCCGTACCGGCCCTTCTGCATCCCTTCGACAACAAAAATATCTTCGATAAACACAGTTTTCCACTGGGTCGCATTCTTGGCGCGCAAAGCTTCGTCAACTTTTGGTTCGGCATAAAACAGGTGCACATGCTCCAGCGTTTTGTTGACAGCCTTCGGCTCAAGGATGATGGCAAAGGCGTGGTCACGTTGCACTCCCAAGAGCACATTGGGGTAAACTGTGATATACTCGCCCCCCGTCTCCCATTTGTCCGAGAGGTTCGGGAAGTCAGGGAAGGTTTCGCCGTCTTGCCCTGTTAGCTGGCGGTAGACGAGCGTACCTTGCCCCGAATAGCGGCCGTATTCTTCGATGTTGTAGTGATCTTCCAACCGGGAATAGCTGTTCAGCCCGGGGTGAACCCACGGCAGGTGATAGCTCTCGCAGTAGTTTTCAACGGCCAGCTTCCAGTTTGTCTCGACCTCGAGTTCAAACTTGCTGTCCTCACCGCCATGATACATCGGCACGTCAAATTCTTTCCAGCGCTCCAGAAGCTCCGCATGGGTCTCTTCAAATGGCGCGGCCGTGTTGGAGGCATTGATGAACACAACCCCCAGCCAGATGTAGCTTGGCACCTCATAAAGCCCCAGCTCGCTGCGTGGCATGTCTTTGTGGGTGTTCATACCAGGCCCGCCCACGTGTGGCGTTGCCACAAGCTCGCCTTTGGTCGAGTAGCACCAGGAGTGATAGGGGCAGCGGATCGCGCCTTCGATCTTTTTTGGCTCTGACACGAGAATCATGCCACGGTGGCGGCAGGTGTTCTGGAACACGCGTACTTGGCCGTCTTTGTCGCGGATCAGCAAGAGCGGCATCCCGAGGAACTCGATCGGTTTCGCATCGCCATTTTCGGGAACATCGGCTTCAACGCCGATACCCGACCAGTTGTTATACAAAACGGCGTCGCGCTCCTCCAGAAAGACCCGTTCATCAACATAATGTTCGTTGGGCAGGCCATTGGCCGTTTCCACAGGGCGCATCACGCTTGAAATGTTGGTTGTCATGGTCTGTCCTCCAGAAAGCTTGAGGGAGAATACCCCTGGATCGGTGGTAAAACTTTTCTCACCGCGACACGGCTTTTCTGCCCGCGACCGCTTGGCGCAGTTTTTCATCGGTTGTCGCGGCTGCGGCGTAAGCTCTCTATGAAACAAATTTTGCTCACATTTGCTCTCGTTCTTCTGGCCGCGTGTTCCGGGAAGCCTTCGTTTGATGACCCTGCCTTGTCAGAGCGCAAGCTTGACCTTGAGCAGTTTTTTGATGGTCAGTTTGTGGCCTATGGCCAATTTCAAGACAGGTTCGGCAAAGTGCGTCAGCGCTTCAGGGTTGATATGCTCGGAGAATGGGACGGGCAGGTGCTTACCCTGACAGAAGATTTCACTTACGCGAGCGGAACAACAGAGCAGCGTGTCTGGACGCTATCTGGACGCTGACCAAGACAGGAGACGACACGTGGCGCGGCTCTGCTGAGGGTGTCATCGGTGAGGCGACAGGGCAGGAAGCCGGCGACAGGTTCAATTGGCGCTATACCATTGATCTGCCCCAACCTGACAAAGGCGGCACGATGCGCGCTGAGTTTGATGACTGGATGTGGCTGCTCTCTGACAACCGTTTGCTCAATATTGCTTATGTCGAGCGCTTCGGCGTGCGCCTTGGACGGTGACGATTACGTTCGAAAAGCAATAAGCCTGCTTTCAGGCAATCTTAAAACAAGCTCTGCTGTGTGAAGTTTTCTTGAGCGAAATGTGAATCCCGCCCCATAGTTAGCTATGCGCTCGGGAGGATCTGCATGAATATTGATAAAAAAATCACCGATGATTTGGTGGCCAATGACATTTCGTTTGTCACCACTGTGCCCTGTAAGCAGCTTGCAGGTGTCATTGAAGAGATAGACCAGAGGGATGAAATATTTCACATCCCATCCAACAAGGAAGACGAAGGCATGGGCCTTTGCGCGGGGGCGTGGATGGGAGGGAAGCGCCCGGCCATCATCATGCAAAACACAGCCATAGGTGTGACGATCAATACCTTGGCCACGCTCATACAGTATTACAGAATGCCACTGCCGATGCTGATCAGCTATCGTGGCGAGCTGCGCGAGCCGGTGGCGTGCCAGGTTGAAATGGCGGTTCACACCAAAGCGCTCCTCGCGCAGATGAACATTCCGACGTACCATTTCCACAAACAGTCCGATGTCGAAGAGCTCGACATGATCCTGAAATACACATTCATGTGCAACAAACCTGTGGCGATCCTGACCGATGCCAACTTCTGGGGAGGCTATGGCGACCAATGATCCGTTCTGAAATCCTGAAAGAAATCGCTCCGATCCTGCGTGACCAACTTGTGGTGTGCAATATCGGTATCCCCAGCCAAGAGCTTCACGCGATTGATGACCAGCCGAGTAACTTCTACATGCTTGGCACAATGGGGCTGGCTTCAAGTATCGGCCTCGGCCTCGCGCTTGTGCAGCCCAAACCCGTGGTTGTCATTGATGGCGACGGCTCGATCCTCACCAACATGGGGACTTTGCCGACCATCGCCAACAATGTGGCCAACAACTACATCCTGATGATCATCGACAACGGATCATATGGCTCCACGGGCGATCAGCCCACATACACGGGCAAGAAAACCTCGCTCGCGAAAGTGGCTGAAGCCTGCGGCTGCGAACGCGTCATCGAGTGCCGCGATGCCGATACAGGCCGCGTGCTACAAGAGGCTCTGGACAGCGGCGAAATGACCGTGATCGTTGTGAAGTGTGACAGTGGCAATGCGAAGATGCCGGTCATCACCATGGACCCTGTCATTATTCGCGACCGCTTTATGACGGAAGTGGCGCGCTGATTGGCTCAGGTTTCACCGTCTGGTCGCCAGAAAAGTGACTGGACGGTGTATATACAGATTGCCATACCCACAGCCCCACCCGCAGCCACACCCAGTAAGACGACCACATCAATCGGTCCGCCGATGTCTGAAAAGCCGGAGCGGGTCATGCCCTGGACGAACACAACCGCCGCGATTGCGCCGATGGGCATAGAGAGCTGCGCCCAGAGAAACTTGCGCCAGCTTACGCTGCGGTCGCGGATCAGCACGTAGACATATGCCACAGTCACCAGCGCAGCGGCTGTGACCATTGCCCAAAACAGGGTGCGCCCAAAAATTTCCTCAAACACGGCGATGAGTGTTGTAACTGTCAGATCTTGCATGGTTTTCTCCTTACGCTTTGCCGCGCAACATGGCGTTATACGTGGCTTTTAGGGCGACTTCTTTCATCAGCCAGCTGATCCAGAGTTCCTCCAGCGGCGCGATAATGCCGGGGAAGGAGGGGGTGAGATTGTTGTTGTAATCAAACTCGACAAGCATCGCGCGCCCAACTTGGGTGATCAGGGGGCAAGAGGTGTAGCCGTTGTAGGCGGCATCTGTCGTATCGCCTGAAATCTGCGCCACAAGATGTTCTTCCACAACAGGCACTTGCCACTTCACACTCGCCGCCGTCTTCCCCTTCGGAACGCCAGCAACATCGCCAAGCGCGAAGACTTCGGGGTAGCGGTTGTGTCGCAAAGTCGCTTTATCAACTTCCATCCAGCCTTCACCAACCCATTTGTCAGCCCAGCTAAGGCCCGACTGGCGCACAACATCAGGTGCGCGCTGGGGCGGGATGACATGAATGTAGTCGTAGTCGCGCTCCACTGTACCTTCAGGCGTTTCAAATGTTGCGCGCTTCGCGCCCGCGTCAATGCCTTTCAAAACATGCGAATAGTCGGGGTTGATCTCGCGATCACCAAAGAGCATCCGCACTTTTTCTGATACAATCGGCACGCCAAAAAGGCTGTTGTTGTTGGCCATGTAGCGGACGTCCATCTTGCCACGACCGCCTGCTTTGCGGGCCAGATCGTCAATCAGGAATGTGTGTTTGAGCGGCGCGCCTGCGCATTTCATTTCGGTTGCGGGGCGGGTGAAGAGCCCAACGCCGCCATCTTCGATGTACTTTGAGGCTGCTGTCCACGTGCGCGCAGCATACTCTGGCCCAGCATAAAGTGCACCGATGCCATTTTCACCAACCATATCAAGGCTGAAGCCTTCAATCGCATCGTGATCAAGTGTCAGGCCTGTTGCAACGATCAGGTAATCATAGCTCAGGATTTCCCCACTTTGCAGGGCCACCTTGCGGCTCTCGGGGTCAATATTGGCGGCCCAGTCCTGCTTGAGGGTGGCGTTTTTAGGGAGCCAGTCAGTGGTCTGGCTCACCGAATATTTTGCGGGCTTCAGCCCTGCTGCAATCAGCGAAAATCCGGGCTGGTACCAATGCTCTTTGCGGCCATCCACAAGGGTGATCTGTGCGCCGTCGAGCCGCTCTGTCAGGCGGTTTGCCAAAGCAGCCCCTGCAGCGCCAGCGCCCAGTATCAGGATATTTGCGTTTGTTTTCACTGCGGCCTTGGCGGGCTTGGCCGCGCCTGTAAGCCCGAGCGCACCCGCACCAGCAGCCAAGCTAAGAAAGCCTCTGCGCGAGGGTGTAAAATTCGAATCGTGCATGAGTATTCCTCCACTTCACATGCCCATTATAGAATATGTTTCGGCAGGAGGTTTTGATGCAGGTCAAGTCAGTGGAACAGGGGACTGGCTCTGATTTGGTGAAATCTAGAGGATGTCCCCTTTGGCTGCGGGGCCTGTCGGCGGCATGCCATTGTTAAGCTGCCATGCCATTTTCTGAAGTCGGTCTCCGGCGTGCCTGAAGAATGCGGTATAGCTCTCACAAAAATAGTTATGCCCTGCTTCGCCGTCTTTCGCCTTGGCAAAGCGGTGTTTTGGGCAGCCGCCATTGCAGGCAAACCGAAACTCACAGGCGCGACATTGTGCTGTCAGAGTGGCCTGTTTATCGGTGCCAAATTCAACCTGTCGATCACTCCAGAGCATGTCTTTCATCGGCGTCTGAGTGATGTTTCCAAGCTTGTANTCTGGATAAACATAGTGATCACAGGCGTAGAGGCTGCCGTCATGCTCCAATGCCAAGCTATTGCCGCATGTCTCAGCAAAAACGCAGAGCGAAGAAGGGTGCCCCGCCCAAAGCCCAAGTTGCACATCAAAAAACTGTACCGATACCCTACCTACGTCTGCTTTGTACCAAGCGTCAAAAACATCGCAGAGGAACTTGCCGTAAGCACGCGGCGCCACGCTCCATGCGCTTATTTTGTTGGTCGGATCCATATCAACCTGAGGGGCACTTGCCAGCCCTGATGTCCCTGTGCGTTCAACGATGGGAATAAACTGGATGTGGTCAAAACCCAATTTTTTGAGGAAGCGGTAGACCTCCTTGCCTTTGGCGCTATTGGCACGGTGTACTGTTGTGAGGGCGTTGTGCTGGACACCGTTTGCCTTAAGGATTTCAAGTCCGCGCATGACGGCGTCAAAGGTGGGCCGCCCTGCACGATCAACGCGGTACTTGTCATGCACGGGTTTGGGGCCGTCGATACTCAACCCGACGAGAAACCCGTTTTCTGCAAGAAATGTGCCCCACGCATCATCAAGCAGCATGCCATTGGTCTGCAGCGCGTTGCTCACAGGCATGTCGCTTGGCGCATGCTTTTTCTGGAAGGTCACAATTTTGCGAAAATAATCGACGCCCAGCATCGTTGGCTCACCGCCTTGCCATGCAAAGTGAGCTTCGGGCATTTTTGCTTCAAGCGCTGCGGCTATGGTCTGCTCGATATAGCGCTCCAGAACCTCGTCACTCATGCGAAATTTCTTCTCGCTTGGGTAGAGCTTCTCTTTCTCAAGGTAATAGCAATACTTACAGTCAATATTACAGCGAGGCCCAATGGGCTTTGTCATGATGCTGAATGGCAGGGGGGTCATGTTGCGCTCCTGTCTCGGACGGTTTCTTTGTGGCCTAAACCGCGCACCTTGGCAATCTGAGGGCCTGTCGCATAGACCAATGCCCCAAAGCGGGCTAGGTCTGGGGGAACGAAGCGGCTCTGATGCATCCGCTCAAAGATAAGTTGTTTACGAGGCAGTCATGGTTTCTCAAGCCCCAAAGAAGAATGTTGTATTGATCAGTTTTGACGATGCAGTTGCATTTTGGAAGTATAAAACGGTTTTTGGGGAGGCGCTTCAAACACCAAATTTAGACCGAATTTGTGCCCAGTCGACCGCGTTTCAAGCGGCCTATTGCCAAGCTCCCATTTGCAGCCCTTCGCGCGCCAGCTTTATGTCTGGCCTTGCGCCGCATCAGTCGGGTGTTACGGGCCCTTACAAGAACTACTTTGAGAAGATACCAGCCGAGGCAATGTGGCCATACCAGCTCAAGAAAAACGGGTTCTATTGCTCGTCGGGTGGCAAGGTTATGCAGGGATATGCGGCTCTTGACGATGAGGTGCACAACGCACTTTTCTCCGATAAGCCTAAGAAATTCCGGGGTGATTGGCAGATACCTGATCATATCAGCATGGAGTTTGGCGGTTTGCGCGGTGGTAAGGCTGCGCGAAATGAAAGGGATGATCCAAGATTTTATGATCATCAGTCAGCCAACTCCATCGCCCGTTTTTTGAAGAACTATAAGGGTGACGCTCCGTTTTATCGTGAGGTGGGCTTCTTCGGCCCCCATGGCCCTTGGATTACGCCTCGACGTTTCAAGGAAATTTATGATGAGAAGAACATTCGCAAACCTAAAGCGTGGCGCGACGGGTTTGATGAAAGTGCGTTTATGGAGCTTACGAACACGCACAACATTGACAGTAGCAACTTTCAGCAATGGCGCAAAAGCG
>P_2C_Liq_3_UnCtyDRAFT_100463_pt1 | contig 12277 bp, 9 predicted proteins | sample Pon2CUnioCityCA_3_FD_9720 | JGI IMG/M metagenome (IMG submission 9720)
ATCCGACTGGTCTTTTCTGACCATTGGTTTATTGGTTGGAATTGGAACCACGCCGAGTTTATAAGTGGACATGAATTCGGCCGCCTCTGTCTCGGCGGTACCGGTCATACCTGAAAGCTTGTCGTATAAACGGAAGTAGTTCTGCAGGGTAATAGATGCAAGTGTTTGGTTCTCTGCCTTGATTGGCACGCCCTCTTTGGCTTCAATTGCCTGGTGCATACCCTCGTTGTATCGTCTGCCCGGAAGAATACGCCCGGTGTGCTCGTCAACAATCTGCACCTCGTCGTTTACCACGACATAATCTTTGTCTTTTTTGAATAGGACTTTTGCCTTAATTGCATTGTTCAAAAATGAGATCAGGGGCGTATTTTCAGATTCATAAAGGTTGTCTATTCCGAGGTAATCTTCGACCTTTTCAATTCCTGGTTCCAAGATGCCGACAGTTCTCTTTTTTTCGTCGACCTCGAAGTCCTCATCCACCTCCATTTGCTGAACCAGCTTGGAAAAGACTCCAAACCAGCGGTTAGCGTCGCCTTGAGCGGGTCCAGAAATAATCAGCGGGGTTCTGGCCTCATCAATCAGAATCGAGTCAACCTCATCGACAATTACGAAAAAATGACCTCGCTGAACCAAGCTGGCTTTGTCCAGAGCCATGTTGTCACGCAGGTAGTCAAAACCAAATTCGTTGTTCGTTCCATAGGTTATGTCCGCCATGTATTGCTCTTTGCGAACAGGTGGTTCCTGACCAGAGACCAAGCATCCGGTGGTCATGCCCAAGGCTCTAAAAACCCTACCCATCAGATCTGACTGGTAGCCCGCTAGGAAGTCATTCACAGTCACGATGTGAACACCGCGACCTGCAATTGCATTCAGATAAGCAGGGAGTGTTGCCACCAGTGTCTTACCCTCACCAGTTTTCATCTCGGCAATGTTTCCCATGTGTAGGGCAGCCGCTCCCATGACCTGAACATCGTATGGACGCAAACCAATTGTTCGCTTGCTAGCCTCGCGAACGGCAGCAAATGCCTCTGGCATCAAATCATCCAGCGACTCCCCGCTGGCGTAACGCTCTCGAAAATTTACAGTTTCCTGCTGTAGCTCCTCATCTGTGAGGTCTTCAAAATAACTCTCAAGGGCGTTTACGTTTTTTGTGATGGTTGAGAGTTTCTTTAGGATGCGACCTTCGCCGGCGCGCAACACTCTCTCTACGACTGATGCCAAAATTTTCTCCTGATTTTGTATTGCAAGTCTATTGGTTTCACCTGAGTGAAATTACTCCGTAGTTCCAACCCTTGCGCCTGTAAACAACTGAAACCCGATTGTTTTCAGAGTTGTGGAACAAATAAAAATCATGACCTACCAATTCCATTCGGTCTACTGCTTGCTCGGCAGTCATTGGCTCACCCTTGAATTGTTTCTCTCGAATCATGATTGGGCTGTTTTCTTCAATGACTTGAATCTCTCCGGTGGCCGCTTCCAGTATGTCCCTATCAACCGGAACAACGTCTATGTCGGCAAAGTTATTGGCAGAAAGTTCGCTTGTTCCTTTGTTGTGATGACCGGTTCCACGGTGGCTTTTGTGCTTATCCGCATACCGCCTCAATCTTTCGGTTAGCTTTCCAAAAGCAATGTCAAAGGCTGCGAATTTATCCTCTGATCTTGCCTCTGCTCGAACCACGTGCCCTGGCTCGTATACGGTGAGTTCAACTTGCTCGCGCTGTCCATCGCTTCGACCCTGCTCATAGCGAGTTACTTTGATATGTAGCTCCTCTGGCTTATGGGCGAGTTGTTCAACTTTGCCTGCACGCTCATCTACGTAGTCTCGAAATCTCTCAGATATGTCTAGGTTTTTGGTGCTGAATCGAAGTTGCATGATGCCTCCAGAATCTGATCGATGAATACTTACTATTCATAGTTTGCCCCTTTTGGGTCGGTTGAGCAAAGCGCAAAAACCCCAACCACCCGACCTCCCTCACTCTTTACCGCCCGAATCATCTCCCTGATGGTGGCGCCAGTGGTTACAACGTCATCGAAAATAATAAATTCACCGGTCCCCCTGAGTTCGAACAACTGCTGAATATTCAATTGTCTGTTGACGTAATCAAGTCCCTGCTGGGAATCATTTTGCTTGACCCGTTTGAGATTGGTGCTCAATCTGAAACCCGCTTTTTTGGCAATATCGGCAGCTGGATTAAATCCGCGTTTTCTAAATGCTGCGTTTGTTGAGGGTGGAACTATCGTTTGCAGATCTGAATCAAATTCAACGGAGTTTCTGAATGCTTCAGCCAGTGTGTTGATGTACCCATACTCGTTATGGTTCTTAAGCCTCCCTAAGGCCGAGGCCAGCAACCCCTCGTAGCGAAATGCGGACTTGAATAAAAATCCCGGCCTTTGTCTCTCACCGGTCATTAACTCATTGCTGAGGCACTCATCACACAAAAATTCGTCCGGTTTGAAACATCCGAGGCAGCTAATTGGAAAGATCGTCGAAAACATTTGTCAACAGTGGCTGATATCAAACCAAAATTTTGAGCTTTTGTGAAAATTGTGGAAATCAGCGGGCTGTATTCAGACCAACTGCATCGCTAACTAGCGATCGCCATGAGTTACCAAACCTTGACCAAACCTCACCAAGCGGGCTCATGACATAAATGGCGTTGCCAACCGTAGCCAGCTGCTCAACCGTGACAGGTGGAGTTACTCCAAGTTCAGTTTCTCCCAACAGCGAGCCGATGGAGACAATGGTTGAGTCAGTGACAGATCTTTCAACCAGTGCAATCTCATTTTCACCGAGCCAAGAAACAGTTTGCGGCCTGGCCGAGCGGATGTTTACGGGATCGGTGAGCGCTCTCGGTTGACCGTCGGAGTCTCTGACAATCCCTCTTACGCGCAACTGGTTGCCATCCTCGTTTTCTACTATCTCAACCAATCTGGAGCCTTCTGGCGATACAGCAAAGTCAACTCGGTTGGGCTGAGTCTGTTCAACAACTGTAGATAGCTCCCCATCCCTGTAAACATTTATCCCGGAATCGGAACCCACCGACCATAAAAACCCATCCGCGTCAAAGTGTGGCTTCAAAATGCTCGGCCTGGCATCAATTAACTCGCTCTGAGTGGAGCCAAGACTTGCAAGATGCAGTCCCTCTTCATTCACCAATGCCAAAAGCTGGTCAGTCTCGGAAACAGCTATGGATTCGGGATTGAGCCTCAATACGTGAGTGCTTCCGCCTGCAAGTGGAATTGCAGTTGAACCGTTTATTCGATAAACCGATGACTCGCTAAGCATCACTGGAGTGCCTGGTGACAGAGGCAACTGGGCAGTGTTGATGCTTTCGATCTCTTGGATGTTTCTATCAATCAGTAGCTGCACAGAGCCAACCGTAGGCAAGGCAGTGAGAGTCTTTTCAAACTGGGCCTTCATGAGCGATCTCATTCTGGAATCAGCAGTCAAAGCCTGTGAAGAAAGATCAACCTGAGCTACCGAATCTTCGGTGACAACCGCGTCAATGGTCAGTGTTGTTTGATCTGGGATGGCTGAACGGACTGCACCCTGCAGCCATTCAGATGGACCATCCAGCAAAGCCCTCACCATCCTGGTGGAACTAGAACTTCTTACAGGGAACCACCTGACATCACTCACAAGATAGCGATAACCGCGGTCAAAGAAATAGATTGGGTAGCTTTGAAACACAACAGCAAAGACTGGTGAGCTGACGACAGTCAGGTTCGGTGCCGAGTCAATTCTCCATTGACCCTGTTCCTGAACAAGATTGAAAAACAAGGTTCTGGGCTCAACACCCTCTAGGGCCTGATATTCACCAAACTGATCAACGGTGGCCAGCGTCCTAACGGTCACCTGTTGTCTGGACCCGCCAATCTGCTCGTAAGTTGGAGTTGATGAACGAATCAACACCTCCTCCTGAGGGTTCCACGCAGCTGCAAAGTCCTCGGTTAAGAACTCTCTAGCTATCGCATAATCATTTTGAGGACCGATATGGGCATTGATGAAGCCAGAAACAATATCCGTTTGGTTGTCATCAAGCTGAGGACCGGATGGAGAATAGAAAGCAAAGTCTTCATTTCCGCCAACATCAATTACCGGCCCGCTTGCAACTGGGCCCGAACTGGGTAGCTGGGCACAGCCGGAGATTACTAGAACCAACAATAAAGCTATCTTTTTCACGCTAGCTCCTCCGTTGATTGCATGGGCAATGGTGAATCGGTCAGTCGATAGCCGGTTTTCACCGGCAGAGTGAGCCTAAATGTTGTCCCCTTGTTTTTCTCGGAGGCAACCTCCAGCCAACCATTGTGCAGAAGTGCATCCTCCATGGCGATGGCCAGACCTAACCCNGTTCCGCCTACACTTCGTTGCCTCGCAGGATCCGCCCTCCAAAACCTGTCAAAAACCCGATCCATTTGTTCCTGATCCATGCCATCGCCCTGATCTGAAACAGTTACAGCCGAAGCATGCCCGTCGGTGGCAACAGAGATCCGCACCGGCTTGCCCAGTCCGTGCTCAACGGCATTGGCTAACAAGTTTCTGAGCAGTCTCTCTATTCGATTTGGGTCAAGCTCAACATCAACAGAACCCGAAGGTATGTCAATTTGAATTTCAGTCTCTTTATTCATGGCGAGTGGCTCAATTGAGGCAATCGCTCTTCCAACAATTCCGTTTAGGTCGGCGCTCTCAATATCAGGTGTTACCGCCTTGGCGTCATAGCGCGATATTTCTAACAGGTCTGCTAGAAGTTGCTCAAACCTAGAAATCTGGTCATGTAGTAATTCCGCCGAGCGTCTCAAAGACGGGTCCAAGTCGTCCCTTTTGGCAAAAATCACCTCACCGGCTAATTTGATGGTGGTCATTGGAGTTCTAAGCTCATGGCTAACGTCACTTACGAAACGTTGTTGCATTTTTGAAAGTTGATCCAGCTGATCAATCTGTTGCTGCAAACTTCTTGCCATTCGGTTCAAAGACCTGGCCAGGGTGCTAACCGCATCTTCGCCTTTTTCGCTTACCCTTCTGTCAAGGTCGCCCTTGGCAAACTCTTCACTCACCTCCACGGCTTTCAAAACTGGCTTAACCAGCCTGCGGGTGACGAAATATGAGACCACACCGATGATCGCCAGCAAAATCAACCCACCGATGGTGAGCACCTGCTGCACGTAATCCAAAGTCAACTGCGATTCAAAAAAATCAAAAACCAGATAGAGCTCAAATTGACCAGCAAGAGGGACATCGACGGGAGCACCAACAATTAAGCCCGGTGATGTGGACTGATCAGAGCTTAATTCAACGGCTTGATAGCTGAGCTGATTGCCGCCCTGGCGCACCGCATCCCTGAGTTCATCCGGAATTAGCTGAAAATCTAGGTCTGCACTCACGGGTGATTGTAGAAGCTGTAATTGGGGCTGACCNGGAGACCTGAGGAGCGCTACTTTTCTTGAACCGGCCTCCTCCAAGGTTGGAACCAGAGAGTTCAAAAGCGTCTGCAGGGTCGTTTCATCGCTAACCGCGGCCCCNCTNAGGGTTCTGTTTACTGTGTTCACAGCACTGGAGGTGTCTTCCAAAGCCGTCTCAAGCCGAGATTCATATAGACCATCAGCCAGTGTGTAGCTCATGAATCCGCCGAGTGTAAAAGTCGCGATGGCACTCAGTAAAACCGTCATTGTTACGGCCCGGGCCTGCAGCGACCTTCTCAATAGCCGAAAGATGATTAACCCCTACCCAGACCCTGCGCGATAACCAATGCCACGGACAGTGGTAACAATTTTTGGATTGTCAGGGTCATCTTCAACCTTGGCACGCAGTCTTTGCACGTGAACATTAACAAGCCTGGTGTCNGCTTTATAGTCATATTCCCAAACCTGATCCAGAAGCATCTCACGACTAAACACCAGATTTGGTTTGCTGGCCAATGTGTATAAAAGCTTGAATTCCAGAGGAGTTAGCGAAATTACCTGCTCCCCTCGTTTGACTTCGTGACCTTGAACATCCAGAACCAGTGGCCCGACTGTAATCACACTGGTCTCGGAACCTGAAATTGGTCTAAGCCTCGCCTTTACCCTGGCTGTTAGTTCGTTGGGTTGGAAAGGTTTCACAATATAGTCATCCGCACCAGCTTCTAGGCCGTTTACTACATCCTCTGTTTCTCCGCGGGCTGTGAGCATGATGATTGGGATTCCAGAAACCGCTCTGATTTTTTTACAAACACTGACGCCATCTTCACCCGGAAGCATCACGTCCAATAAAACCAGATCGGGATTCTCTTCTTCGAATACCACCATCGCCTGAGCGCCATCAGGGCAAAACACTGACTGGTAACCGGCATTATCTAAAACAATGCCGACCATCTCCCGAAGAGCATTGTCATCATCAACCACAAGGATTTTCATCACGGTCTAATTATTGCCCAATTCGCCTCTGATAATCGACAAAGCTTCGTCTCGAATTTTTTTCATGGTCTGTTCGTTGACTGCCTCAACGTTCAGTCTCAGCAGCGGTTCTGTGTTGCTTGGCCTTAGATTCAACCACCACCAGTCCTCGCCCGAGACCTCCAAAGTAACGCCGTCTAGCCTCTCTATCTGTGCTTCGGGAAAACCATTGATAACTCTCTCAGTGGTAGACCTAACGTCATCAACTTCACTGTTTATCTCCCCCGACATGAAATAAGGATTTAGATCAGAGGCCAATTCGCTCATGGTTTTTCCAGTCTCAGCAAGCTCTGCCAGCACATGCATCGCGGCAAGCATTCCGTTGTCCGCTCCCCAGAAATCTCGGAAATAATAATGGGCTGAATGCTCGCCTCCGAAAACCGCATCGGTTTTCCTCATCTCATCCTTGATCAACGAGTGACCGACCTTGGTCTTAATTGTCCTTGCGCCAATCTTCTGCAGATACTCAGAGAAAAATTTGCTTGTCAAAAGGTTATGTAAAACGTAGGGATTACCTCCCACTCTCTCAACTTCCCTTTTTGCCACAATGCTTGCAATAGCGGAAGGGTTTACGGGCTGGGAGTTTTCGTCGACTATGAAGCATCTATCAGCGTCTCCATCAAACGCGATGCCGAGATCTGCATTTGTTTCTCTAACCTTTGCTTGCAAATCAACAAGGTTTTTGGCATCCAATGGATTGGCTTCGTGGTTTGGGAAGGTGCCGTCAAGTTCAAAAAACATTGGTACCAAATCTAAGTCTGCCAACACCGCAGGGACAGTGTGACCGCCCATGCCATTGGCTGCATCAACTACTACCTTCAGTTGGTTTTTTCCAATTTTCACCAAATTATTCAAATACTTTGCGTAATCTTCCAAGCTGTCATAGTCGGTGACGTTTGACTGCTTTGGCTGGAGCGGGGATTTCAAATACTTCTCCGCGAGAGTCTTGATCTCAGATAAGCCGGTATCGAAGCTAATCCCTTGAGCTCCTGCTTTTGAAAACTTAATCCCGTTGTAGCTGGCTGGGTTGTGACTGGCGGTAAACATAACCGCTGGCAGGTTTAAGCTTCCAGAAGCGAAATAGGTCTGGTCTGTGGAACAAAGACCGAGCAATCTAACTTTTTTTCCGAAGGCGTTCACCCCGGTGGCAAAAGACTCTGCAAATTGCGGAGAAGATGGTCTCATGTCGTGACCAATGATCACCTCATCATCTGAAACAAATTCAGCAAAAGCACTGCCCAGGGCNACCATGATGTCATCCGTTAGCTGGGACCCCACCAACCCTCGAAGGTCGTAAGTCTTTACTACTTCATCCAAGATTGACATTTATCTCCAAAGGCTCGGCGGGATAAGAATACAATGACTTTCGTGGCTGGCATTGACAGAGACAGGCGGGGCCGGGGAATCCGGGGGTCTTGGCGAGTCAATCAAAGCGACAAGGGCGATTTTTTCAAAAGCGTAGTTGATGCCGCTTGTGAATTTCTGGTTCAAAATTGGCCCGAAGAGCTACATGGTCTGGAATGGGAAATTGCAGATATGCCGAGTGGGCTTTCTAAAAACCTTCCTCGCTATCGAATTTGGCCGAGCGAGCAAACTATTACGTTTTACCGGCTACCAGTGGAGCGTCTTGATCTCAAAAACACTCGAGATAAACGCACCCACATCGAGCAAATTGTGTTGCAGGCAATAGCCGAATTAGTAGACAAAGATCCTTGGGAGTTATTGGATAACGACTAACGAACGGTGATTTTCAGGTCTGAGCCAATGTTGGAATTATCCGCCGGTAAATACTCTGTCCGTGGGTTAGAAATCCTGACCAGCAGGTCTTGCCCACCAATTTCAATTAGATCCCCAACCTCGACATCCGCTGTCAATCTGGATTGACCACTTAGGTCACCAATTTGCCCATTCACTAGGCTGCCATCTCGAGTTATTTGCAGAGTAGCTAAGGATTGATTGGACGAAGCAATCTCAATTACCCCATTTATTGTTGCAACCATGGTCAACTCTGAGTCATAACTTGGCTCTGCCATGGAGGTGAAATAATCCGCAATCAGCGGGTTTGTGGTTTTCGAACTCAAAAGCACTTCAGCCTCGGATTCAACTGACACTCGGTAACTACCCGGCTCTAGGTCAGGAAGCTGTAATTGATTCACGCCAACCTGCAAACCAGCACGAATCACATCTCCAAAGCCCTGCTCCAACGAGCCAATCGAAATAGTTGCGTTAGCTTCTTGGGTAGACAAAATGAACATTTCCGGCAACCTATCCTGCTCGGGAAGCTCATCATCTTGGACTGTGATCAACATACTCGGATTCAGTTGCAATTGATTGTGTGCTACTAAATCTGCTCCAGTAGGGGTGGTTCCAGAGTTGGTTTTTGATTGCACCCAAGCCGCAAACCTTCCCCCTTGGCTTTTCAGGCTCAGGCCAACAACAGATTCGCCTGGAGCATATCGAGCGAGGTTTAGAACCTTTGTCTCACCAGGGGCCAGCGAGACGGAATCGCTTGGAAGTGCTTGATCGGTATAAAAGCCAAGTTCCAAAATTGTTGACAACACATCTGGGTTATGAATAACTAGCAAGCTCTCCTTGCCAAGCTCCGTTCCCGGGGCAATCATCCAAGCCTCGGTAACAGGTTTTTTGCAACTAACGCTTACAGTTCCAATAATTCTGTTTCGCTCGACTGATTGCCACATGTAACCACTCAGCTCAGAGCTGAGCTGAACATCAGTCTCGGCAGTAAAGCTAGCCGGCTGATCGGCCCTAAATGGTGTTGGCACAGACTGCTCAACTAAGAAAAAATCTGCGTCTCCAATGTTTTCCAAACTATCAATCTCTGTTCCATCTTCTCCGCCCAGTTCGACTAGGGCTCCAGGACAAACGACTTCAAGAGCTCTCGCCGGGACGCTAACTTCAACTGGGGTTGGTATTTGAGCCTCGGTCACCACGGGTTTGAAGGGGATGAAAAAAGCGGCCGGAAGCACCATGACCGATACCAGCCCAATAACCCTCAAAGCCCACTTCACTGTTGCCCCCTGAGTCTTGATCTACCCCGAATGGAGCCTGGGGTTGGAATCGCAATGACAAGAGATGCAAGTAAAACTGAAATGGGAATCAGCTGCTCTAACCTGAGGCTTATCCGCCTCTCCCGCAGACTTGTCTGATCAGCTCTCCAGAGACCGCCACTTATTGTTTGCCCGGCATATGTGAGTTCGGGGATTCGAGACAGTTGCGAGGATAAATTTGGATTTTCACCCGCTAGTTCCACAAAGGCAATATTCCACTCCTGCATAAGCTCCTGAACACCCTCAGAATTACTTGCGATCAGAGAGGCGGTTAGTTGCGACAGGGAGTTTTCGCGATCTGAATCACTCTCAGCAAGCAGCGATTTGAGGTTTGACTGCTCTCCTAGGTTTTCACCGTTGCCAGCTCTGAGGTAAACCTCGTCCCCTGATTCGGAAATAATCAAACTGTTCAGCTCAAATCTCTGAGATTCAACCTCAACGATGGCAGGTACCTGGCGATACTCATCCCACTGGTAACCAGGCGCAGAACCTGTCTGCCAAACCAGGCCAACAACTGCCAGAGAAACTGCCGCAATAATCGCCACAATTTCCAATACTTGGTTTTGGTTTCTCACGACCACCACTGCAACAGCAATAAAACCCAGAGCCAGAAAGATTTGACCGTTAGCACTCACCTGGGAAACGCTCTCGGTGAATTTGAACTGAAGGTGCTCAATCACGGCAAAGGCAAGCACTGAGAACGATGAGGCAACTAGCAACACTAAGTCGAACACCCTTGGCTGAAGCACAAACACCGTCAAGGCAAGGAGCAACAGTGCCAGCATCGAGATCAAAAACGGCTGGAATTGCCAATCATTTGAATATTCAAATAGTCCGCCTTGAGGTGCAAATATTGTCAACGGGTTTGTTATCCAATACAAAATCGATGGCCAGACAACAACCAGCAAAGGGATTGGCGCAAATACCAAAAAACCAATTCGTTTCAGATTGAATACCGACAAAGCAAAAATTGATACCAGCAAGACAGGAATCAACATCGGGGATGCCGCTCCAACCATTGCTAACACAAAGCCAGACCATGCCATCCATCGCCAGGCCCGGGAACTGACGGAGGATTGGATTACCATGATCAGCCCGTGGATTAGCCAGCCCAGTCCAACGAAGCTAATCAATAACCCAACATCTGGCTCTAACAGCTGGAATGAATAAAGGGGCCCAATTGCATAAGCAAGACTTAGAGAGCTTATGAGTAATTTCTTCTCGGTGAGCTTAGACAGAGCCAGCCAAACACCTGCAAACGCGAGTGCGGGTGCTAGAAAAACAAACCAACCAAGGGCCACCGACGGCGCCCAAAAACTAAAAGCCGAAATAAAACTGAGCGGGAAAAGGACTGGGTTGATTGGAAATCCGTCCACCATAAGCCAAGAGCTCGCCAGCAGCTCCGCCCAGTTTGCGTTCAGGGGTAAAAAGTTGCCTCCCAAGACAACTTCATTAGAAGGAACTAGTCGGTAATTTGCCACGAGAGCCAAGGGCATCAACCAAGCCCAAGGACCACTGAGCAATCCGGGCTTATAAGCCACAGGGGGAAGCTCACTAAACCTTCGCCGGCTTCTGTCTCTAATCTCTGAAAAGCCAACCCGCAAAGAAGAAATTGACTTGAGCTTTCCAAGTTTCCTCAGTTCGGAATAGCCACTCAGGTGAGCGGGAAGTGAGAAAAAGGCAGCAAACCCAGCACTCAATTCGGCAAAGAAATAACGAACCCTGCGAGACCCAACCAGCCAAATTGATCTGATTATGGAAACCAATGGAAGAAGCAACCACATAAAGAAGCTCCAGAAAATCGGAGAGCTAATCAGAGCAAGGTGATAATCCGCATATCGCTTTGCAAAATATGCGCCCAGCAAATTACTCGAGCCGTCAATCCCATGCTCTGGACCAAGCCTGACTATGGATTTTGCCTCTAATAAAACCCGATGGCCCTGAACCCATTGCTTGATTCCAAACAGCGTTGAGCTAGCACTCATGGGAGTTGCCGCATTTGGCAGATCTCCAATTGACTCTGCTTTCAGAAGGCTGCCCGCAAAATCAGCTGCCAAAACATCTCTCTTGAGATCATGCTGCCCCTGATCCATCTCTGAATCCACCAGGGCGAAGCTTTCACCGAAAGGGGTAAGAGTGTTGCCAAAACTTCTGAAGGTCTTTGGGTTTTGCCACTGAACTAGCTTGGGAGCAATGACCGAAGCTGAAGGAGATGTTTCTGCAGTAAGAGCGAGGTGATGAAGTGCATCGGGATCGGGGCAACTGTCTGAAAACAAGACCCAAAACCAATCAGGTTCTTCAACAGCGGAGACCAAGGTGGTTAGTTTTTTCTGGAAATTTCCATCTATGTCTATATGTGGAAGATCGTGCCTCTTAGCAATTTCACGCTCGGTTTCAGAGGTGCAGCCGACTAGAACTTTATCCAATGAACGGGACTGGCTTTGAATGCCAAATATGGTTTCTTCTAGGTAATCAGGGTTGCCGCCAATTACTAAGGCGGTTACTGATAGCGACATAAATTTATACTATGCGCGACGCTTGAGTTTTCTGCGCTCCCGCTCGCTAAGCCCGCCCCAAATGCCAAATCTCTCGTCATTTTTCAAGGCGTATTCCAAGCATTCGGTCTTCACCTCGCACTGCCCACAAATCCTTTTTGCGTCTCTGGTGGAGCCACCTTTTTCTGGAAAAAATGCTTCTGGGTCAGTCTGAGCGCACAGTGCATCACCCTGCCATGAAAGTGGATCTACACCCTGGTCGTCGTAAGCATTTGCCACCCC
>P_2C_Liq_3_UnCtyDRAFT_100464_pt1 | contig 12269 bp, 10 predicted proteins | sample Pon2CUnioCityCA_3_FD_9720 | JGI IMG/M metagenome (IMG submission 9720)
CGCCCGTCATGGGGGAAACTCTCGATGAGCAGGCTTTGGGCTGTGGGCAGCTCGGAGGTGCTGGCTTGCAGCGCGATCCAGTCTTGCGTGTGGGCGGGCAGGGCCGAATGATCGCCGTGTAGCAGTGTGAGAATGCGCTGGGACAGTTGCAGCGAGGTGGAGAACTTGGAGCCATTGAAGGTTGCCACCTTGGGCTTTTTGCCCGCATTAGGAGAGACTTCGACAGTCATTTCGCGCAGGCCTTCGTAGCGGACAATGCGCCCGCCGATCAGGAAGGTGTCGCCCTTGGTGAGTGTGGCGGCGAAGGCTTCTTCAACCTCGCCCAGAGGCGCGCCGCGCCCGCGCAGGCGGACTTTGAGCAAATCGGCGTCTTGTATTGTGCCGATGTTCATGCGGATGCGTTGGGCTGCGCGCGGGTCACGCAGGTGCCAGAGGCCGTCACGCTGCATGAGGCGTTGCCATTTGTCATAGGCGCGAAAGGCGTAGCCGCCCGTGGCAACAAAATCGAGGCAGGTCTCAAAGACATGGCGCGGCAGGTCAGAGTAGGCGCCTGCTGTGGTGACTTCTTCATAGAGGGCGCTGGCCTCAAACGGTGCGGCGCAGGCGCAGATGAGAATGTGCTGGCAGAGGACATCGAGCGGGCCTCGGGGCTGTGGCTCGCTGTCCAGATCGCCCTCAAGGGCGGCATCGATGGCTGCGCGACATTCGATCACCTCCCAGCGGTTGGCGGGCACGAGCATGGCCTTGGAGGGGGCATTGTAGCGGTGTTCGGAGCGGCCGATGCGCTGGACAAGGCGCTTCACGTTTTTGGGCGCGCCCACTTGGATGACAAGGTCGACTGCGCCCCAGTCAATCCCCAGATCAAGGCTGCCCGTGCAGACGACGGCGCGCAAAGACCCTGCGACCATGGCGGCCTCGACCTTTTCGCGCTGCTCGCGGGCGAGGGAGCCGTGGTGGATGCCGATGGGCAGGCTCTCCTCATTGGCGAGCCAGAGATTGTGAAAGAAGATCTCGGCTTGCGCGCGGGTGTTGTGAAAGATGAGCGTGGTATTGTGCTGCTTCACCTGCTCAAGCACAGCCGGGATGGCGTAGGCCGCGCCGCCGCCTGACCACGGCGGGGCGTCTTCGGTGGTGAGCATGGTGATGTTGGGCTTGGGGCCTGCATCGGCTGTAACGATCTCGCAGGGCGTGGGGGCGCTTGCGAGCATATGGGCGATGGCCTGCGGATCATCGACGGTGGCGGAGAGGCCGACGCGGCGCATCTCGGGGCAGAGCGCTTGCAGGCGCGAGAGTGCGAGCATGAGCTGATCACCGCGCTTGCTGGTGGCGAGAGCGTGGATTTCATCCACCACAACACGCTGGAGGCCTTTGAACATGCGAGGCGCGTCGGGGTAGCTGACCAGCAGCGCAAGGCTTTCGGGGGTAGTGAGCAGGATATGGGGCGGATCGGCGCGCTGGCGCTTTTTGGCCGTTGGCTTGGTGTCGCCTGTGCGGTCTTCGATGCGGATGGGCAGGCCCATCTCGGCCACGGGGCCTGAGAGATTGCGCTTTATATCAGCGGCGAGCGCCTTGAGCGGCGAGATGTAGAGCGTGTGCAGGCCTTCGTGTGTGCCGGTTGCAAGCTCGGCCAAGCTGGGCAGGAAGCCAGCCATGGTTTTGCCCCCGCCCGTGGGCGCGATGAGGAGCGTGGCGGGCACATGCGCGCGTGCCAGCATCTCGCTCTGGTGCGCATGAATGCTCCAGCCGCGGGATGCGAACCAAGTGGACAGGGTTGGGGGAAGTTCACTCATACCCTTGGATATAGGCGCGGATTAAAATCTGCGACGGCTTTTTAGCAATTTTTTGCAAGAAAATTGCCGCGCGTGGCTAGCGGAGCGACCAGAGGCCTTTGAGGCCGCGTATGAGCACATGGCACAGAAAAACTGGCCAGAAGATCAGCGCTGTGACTCCGNCCGCGAGCCAGAAGAGGCCTGAGAAAAGCCAAAACTGGAGCGAAGTCCAGCCATTGCCTGTGCTGGTCCATGTCAGCTCGCGCATCACGCTGTCATGGCTGCCGAGGATTATGATCCCGATCACTTAGCCGATTGCGAGAAGGATGAGCGAGCCGAAGGCTTGCTCTGCGCCCAAGAAGAACAGCCGTCTTTTCTTCTTGGGGGGAGGTGCAATATGCGGGCGCATCAATTCACGATGTGTTCTTCTTTGACGAACATATTGGCCCATGCCCGCTCGATCAGATCAGGGGACATTTTGTAAGGGATGCCCTCAAAGTCGCAGATGGCGCGCATCTGGTCGATGAGGAAGCCTGGCTGATAGTTGGCGTAGATGTTGTCGATTGTCGGGTATTTGACCTTGAGCAGGTGCACGAGGGCGGCCTCGTCGAGCTCCATCTTTTTGGCGCGGGCGACCATGGCGAAGATTTTGAGGAAGTTCTCCTGATCGGGGCCGTCGATCTTGATTTTGAAGAAGATACGGCGCAGCGCGGCTTGGTCAAAGATCTTGTTGGGGTGGAAGTTGGTGGAGAAAATCACCAGCGTGTCAAAGGGCACTTCGAATTTCTCGCCGGATTGCAGCGCGAGGATATCCTTGCTCTCTTCGAGCGGCACGATCCAGCGGTTGATCAGCGATTGGGGCGGCTCTTTCTGGCGGCCAAGGTCATCGACGATGAAGATGCCGCCCGTGGACTTGAGCTGGAGCGGCGCTTGGTAGGTGCGCGCGGTCGGGTTGTAGACGAGATCAAGCATATCAAGCGAAAGCTCGCCCCCTGTGATCACTGTGGGGCGGTCGCACTTCACGTAGCGGGTGTCAAAGGTGACACGGCGGCGCAGCGCTGTCGGGTCTTCGGCCTCGTCGGCGACGGCGGTGTGAACGATGGGGTCATAGACGGTGATGACCTGCCCTGCATATTCGATGGCGCGCGGGACATAGACCTTTTCGCCCATCGCGTCGCGGATGCCGTTGGAGATGGAAGATTTGCCGTTGCCGGGGGGGCCGTACATGAGGATGGAGCGCCCCGCAGAGACGGCCGGGCCAAGGTGGTCAAGCAGCTCGGGTGGCAGGATGAGGTGGCCCATTGCGCCTGTGAGTTGCTCGCGTGTCACCTGAATGTTGCGGATCGACTGGCGCTTGACCTGCTCGCGGTAGACCGCAAGGGGAACGGGCATGGCGCCGAAATATTCGGACTGGGACAGCGCATCAAGCGTGCGCGATTTGCCCCCATCGGTGAGCTGGTAGCCCATTTCGCCGCCAGAGTTGGCGTTGAGCGTGCCTGTGGCCTCGACAAGCTTGTTCTCGCGGGCGAGGTCAATCAGCTCTTGGGTGACTTGGCGGGGCAGGCAGATGGCGCGGGCCAGCTCGCTCACTTCGGTGATGTTTTTGCGAAACATGGTTTTGAGTGCAATGTCTCGCATCATCACCAAGGGAAGCTGCATATCATCAAGGGTTTTGGGGGCGGGCGGAGCCACTACGGCTGTCGGTTGCATATTCATCTGCTGCCTCGGGTTACTCAATACAAACTGGGCCGTTTTGCGCGGGCCTCTTTAGACACCAGTTTAGCGGCGTTGCGCCAACGGGCCAAACAAAAACCGTGCAAAGGCCAGTATCGGCCCATAAAGTGCAGAAAAAATGAAGAGGTTGTGATGCAGAACGCACAGGCGCGCCGTGTATTTGGGTATGTTTTGGCGGTTTTTGCCGGGCTTGTTGCACTGGCCGCGCTGCGCCCGGGGTTTGATTTTGCCAAACACGAGACAGACATGCTGCATCTTGTGGATATTGTGCTGCGCCTTGAGGGCGGGGCCCGGCTGCATGAAGATGTCATGACGCCTCTCGGCTTCTGGAGTGTTGCGCCCTTTGTCTTGCTGAAGCAGGCGGGGCTTGGCCTTGGCGCTGCGCTGAAGTGGGGGCAGATCGCTGTTGCGGCGCTGCTTGTTTTGCCAGCCTGCTGGGTGGGCGTGAGCCGTATGCGCAGCGTGCCGCTGGCGGTGGCGTTTGCGGCGGCTGTGCTTTTGCTGGCGGCGGGGCTGGTCTATGGCGGGGCCGATGCGAAGCTGTCGTTGTCGATGCACTACAACCGCTGGGCTTGGGCTGTTGTCTTTCCGGCTTTGGCGCTGGTTGTGCTGCCGGCACAGCGGGCGGGCTTTTGGGCCGATGCGCTGGTGATCGGCGCGGCGATGGCTGCGCTTGTCTTGATCAAGGCAACGTACTTTGTGGCCTTTGCGCCTGCGGTGATCTTTGGGTTGCTTTTGCGTGGGCAAGGCAAAGTGCTGGCGGGCGCGGTGGCTGTCGGGCTTTCGGTGCTGGCGGTGCAAACGCTCTTTTTGGGGCTTGGCTTCTGGCAGGCTTATGTGGGCGATCTTTTGGCTGTGGCCGCGTCAGAGGTGCGCCCGCAGCCCGGGCAAGGCTGGGCGCAAGTCATGCTCTCGCCTGCCTATGCGGCAGGAACGCTTTTGGCGATGGGGTCGGTCTTGTGGCTGCGCAGCAAACATAAGGACGAGCCTGCGGGGCTGATCCTTGCGCTTGTGCTGCCCGGGGCGATTTATGTTTCGTATCAGAACTTTGGCAACGACCCGCTTTGGCTTGTGCTTTGGGGGCTGCTCTTTTTGGCCTTGGCGGCGCGCTATAATGGCGAGCGCTGGCTGGGCCTTGTGGGAGCCTTGGCGCTGGCACTGGCTGCAAGCCCGCTTCTCAACATTGCTACGAGCCCTCTGCGCCACGTGCTGCAACCGCAGGCTGCTTTTGCGCCTTTGCTGGCGGCGCACCCTGATTTGCGCGGGGTTGAGGCGCGGTTTGGTCCGCCTTTGGGCACGTTTGCCTTGGGGGAGGAAGACGGGCAATGCACGCTTGCGGGCGGCGCTGTGGCGCATATGCGGCTGATGGCGCAACGGCTGGAAGACGCAGGGCTTGGCGGTGAGCCTGCCTATGTGGCGGGGCTGTTCAACACGCTGTGGATGTTTGGTGACTTTGTGCCGCTTACGGGGGGCGCACCGTGGTATTATGGCGGGCTGCCCGGGATTGAGAGCGCGCGTCTTTTTGTGTTGCCGGAATGTAGCTTTAAGCCCGCATTCAAAGAGCTTGTGATGCAAGAGATCACACGCCGCGGTATTGTGCTGACGCCTGTTTATCAGGATGATANTCTGGCGGCGNTCAGGCTTCAGCTGCCAAAGTANGTGCCCATGAGAATATAGATTGCCAAAGTGCCGCCAAGGCTGAAGCCCATCGGGAAATCAGGGCCGACAGTCCAGCTTTTCCAATCAGGGGCCAGNGTGCGCAGCTTGGTGTTTTTGGCGATGCGGTGGGTGAGGAACGCGGCCAGAAGATTGGCCGCATAGAGCGCCAGCAGGAGCCGCAAATCGCCAAGGGCGATGAAGGGCGCGGCGGCGGCTGCAAACTTGGCATCACCTGCGCCCAAGGCGCCTGCGGCGTTGAGCACGACACCTGCCAGAAGCACGATGCCGAACTGCGCCAAGCGCCAGAGGTAGGTGTCAAACGGCATGACGAGAAGGCCAAGCAGCACAAAGACAGCCAGCAATGCCCCCACGGCTTTGTTGGGGATCTTCATGATGCGCAGATCGCTCCAGGCCACCCAGATGCAGATGGGCAGAACGAAGGGCAAAAACAGCCATGCGGCGTGTGTTGTCAGCTCCATGACGGGCTAGTTTGAGACGTTGCTGTCAAGCGCGCGCAACGAGCGCACAGCGGCTTCAAAGTGCTGCGGGTGCGTGTTGATCGCTTCGCGCAGCAGGCCTTTGCCTGTCTCGACATCGCCTTGCTTGATGGCTGAAAGGCCAAGCGTGTGCAAAAGCTGGGCGCGCTCGACCTGTGTCATGGGAATGACGGGCAGGTTGTAATCGCGCTGGGCACCACGGGCCAGAACCATATTGTTTTTGGCGGTGAAGAGCGTGTTGTCTTGGCGGATGGCATCCGCGAAGAGGCGCTCGGCTTCTTTGAACTCGCCGCGGGTGAGCTTGGAGTAGCCCCAGTTGTTGAGCACGCCAGAGGGGCGTGTTGTCAGGCCAACGGCGGTTTCATAGAAGCTATCGGCTTTTTTCCACTCTTTGTTGCTGTCAGCGACCATGGCTTCAAGGCGGTAGCGCTTGAAGGTTTCAAAGGTCGGCGGGACAAGGTCGAGTGTTTCTTCGGCTGTCTTCCAGTCGCCCGCGCGGATGAGCGCATCGGCGTAATCGACACGGTCTTCTTCGGTTGCGTCATCGGACTTCATCAGGGTGGCATAGACCGGCACAGCCTCGGAAGGGCGCTTGGCGCGAATGAGCGATTGGCCGAGGCCGCGCTGAAGATCGGCACGGTCGGGGTTTTCACTCACGGAGCGTTTGAAATAATTCACCGCTTCGTTGGGGTCTGCCACGGTGAGCATGATGTCGCTAAGGTTGCTTTCATCGACCACGTTTACGTCCTGGAAGGCGCGGTCAACGGCTTGGTCGCCTGCTTTCTGGCAGCCAGCCAGAAGCGCCACGCTCAAAAAGCATAGGGGAATAACTCTTAAATGGCGCATGTGCCTGCGTCCTTATTACTGTCTCAGCCTCGTCATGGTATCGATCTTATGAGGAAGTCGCTGCTTCCACGCCGTACCAATTTATAATTTTGCTCTTCGTTTACAGCGTTATCATAGCCCGAATTTGCGGATTTTGCCAACGCTAAGCGTAGATTATCGCGAATAGAGTCGCTTTGGCCATCATCGAGTGCATAGGCACGCTGAAATATTTGTGCAGCTTCGGCATATTCGCCACGCTCCATGAGCACGACACCGAGATTGTTCCAGGCTTCTGGCACGGCATCGTCCTTGTCGGTGGCGCGGCGCAAGAGCTTTTCGGCCTGACCGAGCCGTCCGAGGCCTATGTTGGCCGAGCCAAGGGCTGAGAGGATATCAACGGTGAGGCCTTGCTGGCCTGCGGCGCGGGTGAAGGCGCGCAGCGCCAGCTCGTATTCGCCTGCTGCCATCAGCCGGTGGCCGACGAGAAGCCCGTCGACCGCCTCGGCGCCAACGGCGCGGCCCGGTGCGAAGGGGCTGTCTTTGGATGTGCTGAGGCCGCCCGAGGAACAGGCGGCCAAAGAAATCAGAAGCGGGGATGCCAGCAACAGCCCGAAGCGGCGGTAATTCATAAAAGCCCTACATATTGCCCAACTGCGTGATGCCATGCACCGAAGGCCCAACCAGAATGATCAGGAGCGGCGGCACCGTCAGCATCATTGTGGCAAGTGTCATCTTGGTTGGCAACTTGTTCGCGGCTTCTTCTGCGCGCATGACGCGTTTATCACGCATTTCGGCAGAATAGACGCGCAAGGCATCGGAAATGGGCGTGCCGAAGGCTTGGGACTGGTTGAGCACGGTCACAAAACTTGCGATGTCTTGCGATCCGCAGCGCTCGGCCATGTCGTTGAGCACGGTGGCTTTATCCTTGCCAGCCTTCATCTCGTGGGAGACGATTTCCAGCTCGTCGGCCAGATCGGCGCAAGAGGGGCGCACTTCTTTTGAGACGCGGATGATGGATTGCTCCATCGACTGGCCCGCCTCAACGCAGACCAAAAGCATATCAAGCGAGTCAGGGAAGCCGTTGGTGAGGTTTTCCTGACGGGTCTGCTGGCGCTTTGTGACCCAGTATTTGGGGAACATATAACCGGCAGCCCCGGGGCCGAGGATATACATGATCGTTTGCTGCATGGTCGTTTGCTCGTTTTGAACAAACATCACGAAATAGGCGACACCAAGGACAAGGAAGCCAATGCCAAGCGCGAACTGGGCGAAGTGGAAGTAGCGCACAGAATCTTTGCCGCGGTAGCCNGCTTGCATNAGCTTNAGCTTCATGCCGGCCAGCTCTTGCTCGTCCTGTGGCTCAAGGAAGTTTGCGTAGCGCTGCAGCTTTTCGTTGCGCTGTGAGCCGCGCAGCTTTTGCTTTACCTCACGGGTGTTGGAGGGCAGGCGGGTGTCGCGCTTGAGCCGCTCCAGCGGGTCACTGCGCTGCGCCATGATCATGGAGACGGCGACAAGGATGAGGATCAGCCCGAGCGAGCCCACCGCGATGAGCGGGCCAAACGGGCCAAGAACCCCTGTAAGCGTTTCGTTTAACTGGTCCATAGCGCGCTCCTTAAACCTTGATATCTGTCAGCACGCGCATGACGATCAGGTTCAGCGTGAGGAATACGGCCACAAAGATGCAGGCCGGGATGAAATAGGGGTGGTCCATGACTTCGTCATAGTAGTCGGGCTTGGAGACGTTGATGACAACGAGTGCCACCAAGGGGAAAGACGACAGGAACTTGCCCGACCACTGCGCCTCGGCGGTGATTGCTTTCACGCGACGGAAGAGGCGGAAGCGGGCACGGATCACCTGCGCAAGGCCGGCAAGGATCTCGGCGAGGTTGCCGCCGGATTGCTGCTGGATGGTCACGGCCACCGCGAGGAAGCGCAAATCTTGCAAACCAATGCGCTCGGCAAGGTCTTTGAGCGCATCGCCAACATCGCGGCCATAGGCGCATTCATCGGCGATGATGCCGAACTCGGAGGCGAGCGGATCTTTGATCTCTTTGGAGACAATTTGCACAGCAGAGGCAAAGGGGTGACCCACGCGCAAGGAGCGCACCATCAGTTCGACAGCGTCAGGCAGCTGCTCTTCGATCATGGAGATGCGCTTTTTGGCCTTGGAATTGACCCAGAAGAAAATGCCTCCGATGCCGATCAGGGGCGCAAGGGCTGCGCGCACGGGCAAAGGCGAATCTGTGCCCACCGTGAGGCCGAGAAAGGCGATGACGGAGACAACGCCCATCAGCAGGATCAGCTGTACGGGAGAGAATGCCAGCGCGGCCTTTTGGGCCTTGCTTGCCAGAAGGGAGTAGAGCGGGATGCCCATCGAGCGCTTGTGCTGGTTCATTTCCTTGCGGAGTTTGTCCATCACGTCGGCGCGTTTGTTGCCTTTCTGGATCATATCCAGGCGGCGGTTGACGCGGCTGTTGAGCGAGATCGAGCGGCCGAAGAGCGTCAGATAGATGCCCTCGACGAGCACAAGCACGCCGATAAAGATCAGTCCGTAGATGAGGGGTTCTGCGCTAATGGCCATGAGGCTTACTCCGCTGCAACGGGTTCAAAGATGGAAGGTGGCAAATCATAGCCCCAGAGGCGGAAGCGCTCGGAGAAGTGGCTGCGCACGCCGGTGGCTGTGAAGTGGCCGATGATTTTGTTTTCGGGGGTCAGGCCCACGCGCTGGAAGCGGAAGATTTCCTGCATCGAGATAACATCGCCTTCCATGCCTGTGATCTCGGTGATCGAGGTCATGCGGCGGGAGCCGTCTTGCAGGCGTGAGGCCTGCACGAGAAGGTTTACCGCCGAGGAGATTTGCGAGCGCACGGCTTTGAGCGGCATTTCGATCCCGGCCATGGCGACCATGTTTTCAAGACGCGAGATACCATCGCGCGGGTTGTTGGCGTGGATTGTTGTCATCGAGCCGTCGTGACCTGTGTTCATGGCCTGGAGCATGTCGATAACTTCCTCGCCGCGGGTCTCGCCCACGATGATACGGTCAGGGCGCATCCGAAGAGCGTTTTTCAGACAATCGCGCGGGGAGACCTCGCCTTTGCCCTCCACGTTGGGTGGGCGGCTTTCCATGCGGCCCACGTGCGTTTGCTGGAGCTGGAGTTCGGCTGTATCCTCGATTGTCAGGATGCGCTCATCGTCGGCGATGAAGCTTGAAAGCGCGTTGAGCGTGGTTGTTTTACCCGAGCCTGTCCCGCCAGAGACGATGATGTTGAGGCGGGTGGACACGGCAGCCTGAAGGTAGGCGGCCATCTCTTCGGAGAAGGCTCCGAACGCCACAAGATCGTCAATGCCGAGCTTGTCTTTTTTGAACTTACGAATGGAAACGAGCGAGCCGTCAACCGCGATGGGCGGCACCATGGCGTTGAAGCGGGAGCCGTCTTGCAAGCGCGCATCGACGTATGGGTTGCTTTCATCCACGCGGCGGCCCACGGCGGAGACGATCTTGTCGATGATCCGCATCAGGTGCTTTTCGTCTTTGAACGTGACGTCTGACAGCGACAGCTTGCCGTTGCGCTCAACGAAAATCTGTTTGGGGCCGTTCACGAGAATATCGTTTACCGTCTCGTCTTGCAGAAGCGTTTCGAGCGGGCCGAGGCCTTTGACCTCGTCAAACAATTCTTTGGTCAGGGTGTTGCGGTCATCGCGGTTGAGAACCACGTTTTTCTGCGCCAAGACCTCATCGGTGATGGCGTTGATTTCGCCGCGCAGGTCGGCCTCGCTGGCGCTGTCGAGGGCGGCCAAATTGAGGTTGTCGAGCAGTTCGCGGTGCAGCTCGAGCTTGAGCTCGCCGATCCGCTCGCGCCGCTTGGCCTCTTTGTCCATGGGGACTGCCTGTGCCGGGATACCCGAGCTGGCACGGCGCAGGCTTGTGGACGGCGCTGGCGCTTTGACTTCAGCTGGCGCCGAGGCCGCTGCGCCTTTTGTGGGAAGCTGGGTCACTTTCGCGTCTGTGACGGGGGTGCTGGCGGCAGCGTCTTTTTTGTAGCGTGAAAACATCTGAAAACTCTTTCTTATGCGGCTTCAGCTTCGGCCTGGCCGAGCGCGTGGAGCTCGGCTGCCAGCTTGGCGATTTCTTTGCGCAGCGGGTTTTTTGCTGCAGAGGACGCCAGCGGCAGGCCATGATCGGCCCCCTGCGTGACAGGCTTGCCGCCATCAGAGAGGACAAGCTCGATTTTGATATCGAGGCTTTCGGCCATGCGTTTGATACGGGCCTTGCCGTTGAGGTCGGTAAATTTGGGGCCACGGTTGAGCACATAGCGCAGCTTGTCTGCTGGCAGATCCTCGGCCTGAAGGGCGCGCACAAGGCGCAGTGTGTTTTGTGCCGAGCGCATATCAAGCTCGAGGGTCGAGAAGTAGACCGAGGCCTTGCGCAGGACGGATTCTGACCATTGCACCAGTGTCTTGGGCATATCGACGATCACATAGTCAAAATGGGTCGCGGCCATATCAAGGACGCGGTCCACATCGGCAGAGGTGATCAGGTCAAGCGGGATCATATCGGACGGTGCCGTGAAGACGCTGAGCTTGTCTTCAAAGCCGACAAGAGCCGACTTGAACATCTGGTCATCCATGCTTTCGGTGTCTGTCCAAAGCTCAAAGACGGGCTCTAGGCGGGGCAGGTCAAGATAGGTTGCGACCGAGCCGAACTGCAAATCAAGGTCGATCAGGCAGATTTTGGGCGGGGCTTTCTTATCAACAATCGCGAGTTCCCACGCGAGGTTGACCGCAAGCGTGGTTGCGCCTGTGCCGCCAGCGAGGCCGTGGCAGGCTATGATGACACCATCGCGCTTGCCCGGCCCAGCGGCAACAGGTGCAGGCGCGGCAGCCGGGGCTGCGGCTGGTGCTGGCGCATTCAGCCGCTCGATGGCGGCGTGCAGCTCGCCTTCGGGAAGGGGGTAGGGGACAAATTCGTCAGCGCCGTCGCGCAGAAGCTGGTGCAAGGCGGCCGGCGTGACATCTTCGGCCACGACGATCACTTTGATCGCGCGGGCTTTTGCGGCTTTTACGATTTCGCTGAGAAAGACGATTTTGTCTTCTTCCTCAGTATCAAGGGCCAGCGCGATGAATTCGAGGTCTTTGGCCTCTGGCTGGTCAAAGAAGTGTCGGGCCTCGCCGAAGCCGATATCGCCCCAGGCTTCGCCCAGTGTGCTTTCCATGTCTTCGATCAGTAGGTCAAAGTTCTGAACATCACGGCTGACGGTGCAAGCCTTGAGCGGGGGAAGCTCCTGATGTGGTGTCTCTGAACGTGTCATTGCCTCATTCCTCATACTAGAACGCACAGGCGGGCATTTTGCACCGTTGATCCTGCGGTTCGCGCCATTCTTTACGAAAGACGGACGACTGCTTTTGAGAGAATATTGCTGGAGACTGGGGCAGAATTGGGGCTAAAAATATGCTTTTCTGCGATTTCTAGCAGGCGGTGTGGGCCGCGGGGCAGGCAGGGGCGCAGGCTTTTGCACGCGCCCCTCTGCTTGGAGTTTACTGGCTTGTGGCCACGTCGGCACCGGAGATGCCGGATGTGCCGATGTCTTTGCCAGCGGATGTGACATAGTCGCGGTAGATGATGGCGGCGTATTTCCCATCCAGAACGGATGGATGCGCCCGCACGAAGCCTGACACTTCGGTCACAGCGCGGCGGTTGCGGCGCTCGCGGCCTTCGGTGGCAACAAGCGGTTGTGTCTCGCCCAAGGAGGACACCGCCTCAAGCCGGTTGCGGCTGATGCCCTGG
>P_2C_Liq_3_UnCtyDRAFT_100465_pt1 | contig 12256 bp, 9 predicted proteins | sample Pon2CUnioCityCA_3_FD_9720 | JGI IMG/M metagenome (IMG submission 9720)
GGGGGATATGGCCTGTGGCGAACATGGCGCCGGGCGTATGGCCGAGCCGATGGAGATTCTTGCAGCAATCGAGAGTGCCCTGTCTGACGGCCCTCTCAAGGGCAAACGTGTGTTGGTCACATCCGGCCCCACCCACGAGCCGATTGACCCTGTGCGCTATATCGCCAACCGCTCCTCTGGTGCGCAAGGCACGGCCATTGCTTCGGCTCTTGCCGCGCTCGGGGCCGAGGTTGTCTTTGTCACAGGGCCTGCCGATGTCGCCCCTCCGCAAGGTGTGGAGGTCGTCTCGGTGGTGAGCGCACAAGAGATGCTTGCGGCCGTTGAAGGGGCGCTGCCCGTTGATGCGGCTGTCTTTGCCGCTGCGGTGGCAGACTGGCGCGTAAAGGGCGAAAGCAGCTCCAAAATCAAGAAAGACAAAGGCCAGTTGCCTGTGCTCGAGTTTGTCGAGAACCCCGATATTCTGGCCCATGTCAGCCAGCTGCCAAAAGGCCGCCCCAAGCTTGTTGTCGGCTTTGCAGCCGAGACAGATGATGTGCTGGCCAACGCGACGGCAAAGCGCATCCGCAAGGGGTGTGACTGGATCGTTGCCAACGATGTCAGCCCGGAGACAGGGATTATGGGCGGAAGCGAAAACGCTGTGCAGCTGATCACGGCTGAGGGCAGCGAGAGCTGGCCGCGCATGAGCAAATCAGACGTGGCGCGCCAGCTTGCCGCGCGGATTGCGGCGGCGCTTGGCTGATGGGTTTGAGCGTGAACTTTCAAACAAGGGGCGAGATGTGGTCACTGTAAATGTCATGTGGGATGCAGGCGCAGATCAGAGCCTTGAGCTTCCTGCCTACGAAACCGCAGGCGCGGCCGGGGCTGATATTCGCGCAAATCTGGCGGATCGCGGGCAGATCACGCTGGCCGCTGGTGCGCGTGCGCTGGTGCCAACCGGGCTGCGCCTCGAAATTCCGCAGGGCTATGAGGTGCAGCTGCGCCCGCGCTCGGGCCTCGCGCTCAAGCACGGGATCACGCTGCCAAACAGCCCGGGCACAATTGATGCCGATTATCGCGGCCCCCTTGGGGTGATTGTGATGAACGCCGGGTCTGACGCCTTTACGATCAAGCATGGCGACCGCATCGCGCAGATGGTTGTTGCGCCGGTTCTTCAGGCGCGCTTTGACCTTGTCGAGACGCTCTCAGACACAGCGCGCGGCGCAGGTGGCTTTGGCTCAACGGGGCAAAGCTGATGGTGCTTGCGACTCTGGGTGTCATGGCGATGGTCTGGGCGCTGGGGGGGCGCTTGCGCTGGCCGCGCGCGTTGGTCTGGTCTGGTATGGCATTGGTCTATGTGGCGGCTGCAGTTTTTGATGTGACACTGGCCGAGGGAAACCTTGCAGCTTGGGCTCTTATCGGTGGCTTCGCCGCATGTGTCGGGCTTTACAGCGCTGGGCTTTCCCGCCTCAAGGCGCGGGCCGAGCCAGAGGTGGCCGCAAAACCCCAAGGCACCTTTCGCGAAGCAGAGCTTGAGCGCTATGCGCGCCATATCGTGCTGCGCGAGCTTGGCGGGGCAGGGCAAAAGAAGCTCAAGGGGGCCAAAGTTCTGGTCATCGGGGCAGGCGGGCTTGGCTCCCCTGTCTTGATGTATCTGGCCGCGGCAGGTGTGGGCACCATCGGTGTGATTGATGACGACACAGTCGACAACAGCAATTTGCAGCGGCAGGTCATTCATCGGGATGACATGATCGGGTTGCCCAAGGTGCAATCCGCCTGTGAGGCCATGCTGGCGCTGAACCCGTATGTCGAGGTGCGCCCCTATCAGCGCCGCCTGACGGCGGAACTGGCAGAGAGCCTTTTCGCCGAGTATGATGTCATCCTGGATGGCACCGACAATTTCGAGACCCGCTATTTGAGCAATGCGGCGGCAGTCGCGCAGGGGAAACCGCTGATTTCTGGGGCGCTTGCGCAATGGGAGGGGCAGCTGTCTGTCTTTCATCCGGCCGTGTCAGGCCCTTGCTACCAATGTGTTTTTCCTGAAGCGCCCGAAGCGGGGCTAGCGCCCTCTTGCGCGGCAGCTGGCGTGGTGGCCCCGCTGCCCGGAGTGGTTGGCACGATGATGGCGCTTGAGGCGGTGAAGCTGCTCACTGGCGCAGGCCATGTCACGCGCGGCGAGCTGCTCATATACGATGGGCTCTATGGGGAAAGCCGCAAAATCAAGCTCGCACCGCGCAAAGACTGCCCGATCTGTCAAAAGGGCTGAGGGCAGGCGAATCTTTTGGCTGGGTGATTGAAGCTTGCTGCTCTGCAGCTTAGCTTGAGGCCAAGCATGAGGAGACACGCATGACAAATCCGCTACTCGCCGATTGGACAACACCTTTCAAAATTGCCCCGTTTGACAAAATTTCCGACGCTGATTTTGCACCAGCCTTGGAAAAAGCACTGGCCGCACATGATGCAGAAATCAGCGCGATTGCCGAAGATGCGACGCCTGCAAGCTTTGACAATGTGATTGGCGCGCTCGAACAGGCGGGGGGCGATCTTGAGAAAGTGCTCTCTGTTTTCTTCACGGTTGCCGGGGCGGATAGCACGCCAGAGCGTGAGGCTTTGCAGCGCGATTTTTCCCCAAAACTTGCAGCGCATTTCTCGCGTATCACCGCAAATAAAAAGCTGTTTTCCCGGGTGGAAGCCGTCTGGCGCGCGCGGGATACGCTTGGGCTGAGTGACGAGCAGGCGCGCGTGCTGATGCTGACACGTCGGGGCTTTGTGCGCGCAGGTGCCGCTCTCACGGGAGCGGAAGATGCGCGCATGGCTGCGATCAAATCACGGCTTGCCGAGCTTGGGACGCAGTTCACCCAGAACCTGCTGGCCGATGAGCGCGACTGGTTCATGGAGCTTTCAGAGGGAGATCTTGAGGGGCTGCCCCAATTTGTGATCGACACAGCCCGCGCAGCTGGTGAAGAAAAGGGCGCAACTGGCCCTGTTGTGACACTCTCACGCTCGTTGATCGTGCCTTTCTTGCAGTTCTCACCGCGCCGCGATTTGCGCCAGATCGCCTTTGAGGCCTGGACAGCCCGTGGCGCCAACGGTGGGGCGACAGACAACACCGAGATTTGCGCCGAAATTCTTGCGCTCCGTGCGGAGCGCGCAGCGCTTCTGGGGTATGAGAGCTTTGCTGATTACAAGCTCGAAACCGAGATGGCGGGCACGCCTGCTGCCGTGCGCCAGCTTCTCACAGATGTTTGGAGCCCGGCCAAGGCCCAGGCCGAAGCAGACGCCGAGGTGCTGACCGCCATGATGCGCGAAGAGGGGGTGAACGGCGATTTGGCCCCGTGGGACTGGCGCTACTATGCCGCCAAGCGCCGTGTTGCAGAGCATGATCTGGATGAAGCGGAGGTGAAGCCGTATTTTCAGCTCGACCGTATGATCGAGGCGAGCTTTGCCTGTGCCACCCGTTTGTTCGGGCTGGAGTTCAAGCCCCTTGATGTGCCGCTCTACCATGCAGATTGCCGCGCTTGGGACGTGAGCCGGGACGGCCAGCATGTTGCCGTTTTCATTGGAGATTATTTTGCACGTGGCTCCAAGCGCTCGGGTGCTTGGTGTTCGGCGATGCGGGCGCAGGCCAAGTTCCCCGAGGTGCAAACGCCTGTTGTGATCAACGTGTGCAACTTTGCCAAAGGCACACCTGCGCTCCTGAGCTATGATGACGCGCGCACGCTGTTTCACGAGTTTGGCCATGCGTTGCACCAGATGTTGTCCAATGTCACCTACGAGAGCATTTCAGGCACATCCGTGGCGCGTGACTTTGTGGAACTTCCCAGCCAGCTCTATGAGCACTGGCTCGAGGTGCCCGAGGTTTTGGCCGAGTTTGCCACCCACTACGAAACGGGTGAAGCGATGCCAAAAACCTTGTTGGACAAAGTGCTTGGCGCAGCCACCTTCGATATGGGCTTTCAGACTGTCGAATATGTGGCCTCGGCGATGGTGGATCTGGCCTTTCACGAAGGCGCAGCCCCGGCCGACCCAATGGCACGGCAAGCCGAGATCCTTGCTGAAATGGGCATGCCTGCAGCGATCACAATGCGCCACGCAACGCCGCAGTTTGCCCATGTGTTCTCGGGCGACGGCTACTCNGCTGGATATTACTCCTACATGTGGTCAGAGGTTATGGACGCAGATGCGTTTGAGGCTTTTGAGGAAAAAGGCGACGCCTTTGATGCCGAGCTGGCCGCGTCTCTGGAGGCTAACATTCTGGGGGCAGGTGGCTCGCGCGATGCAGCCGAGCTTTACACGGCCTTTCGTGGGCGCATGCCAGGTGTTGAGGCCTTGCTCAAAGGGCGGGGGCTGGCAGCGGCATAACCCATGCGCGTATCACGGTGCGTTGCCGTGATNCGCGCATGGCTTTGCACCTGTCAGATGGTTTGGTCGTAGTCACCGACGGCTGGCTCTGTGCGAATGACAGCGTCGATCTCGGCAAAGATTTGGCGCATTTCAGCTTCGCTTTCCGAGCTTTCGCACACCACAACAAGGTTGGGCGTGTTCGAGCTCGCACGCACAAGGCCCCATGAGCCGTTGTCCAGAATTACGCGGGCGCCATTCACGGTGACAACCTCTTTGATAGGGCGTCCTGCCATCTGCTCGCCTGCGTCGGCCTTGGCCACCAGCTTGGCGACAAGGCGCTCAAGGATGTCGTATTTCTCGGTGTCTGCCGCATAGGGTGACATTGTGGGGGTCGCCCATGTCTGGGGCAGGGCCTTGCGCAGATCAGACATCTTCATAGCGGGGTTGCGGTCCATCAGCTTGCAGATTTCCACAGCCACACGCAGCCCGCAGTCATAGCCGCGCCCGACGGGCTCTGCGAGAAAGTAATGCCCCGACTTTTCAAAGCCCGCCAAAGCGCCCAGCTCTTTCACACGGCGTTTCATGTGGCTGTGGCCAGTCTTCCAATAGTCGGCGGTGACGCCGTTTGCCAAAAGCTCGGGATCAGAGGCAAAGAGACCTGTCGACTTCACATCTGCCACAAATGTGCTGTTGGGATAGATTTTGCTGAGGTCACGGGCCATGATAACACCGACTTTGTCGGCAAAAATCTCTTCGCCCTCATCATCCACCACCCCGCAACGGTCGCCATCGCCATCAAAGCCAAGGGCAAAGTCGGCACCGCTGTTTTTGACCGAGGCGCTCATGTCATGGAGCATTTCCATGGCTTCCGGGTTCGGGTTGTAGTGGGGGAAAGTGTAGTCCAGTTCGTTGTGCGAGGGGACAACCTCTACACCGATGCGCTCAAACACCTCTGGCGCAAAGGCCGCGGCCGTGCCGTTGCCTGTGGCGCAGACAACCCGCAGCTTGCGGCTCATTTTGAAGTCGCCCACAAGGTCGTCGATATAGGCTTCCCGCACCCCTTCAACAAACTCGTATGAGCCACCTGCGCGGGCCACGCCACGGCCTTCGAGCACAATGGCGCGCAGCTCGTTCATCTCGTCTGGGCCATGGGTGAGAGGGCGCTCAAAGCCCATTTTTACGCCTGTCCAGCCGTTCGGGTTGTGGCTGGCCGTAACCATGGCCACAGCAGGTGCATCAAGGTGAAACTGTGCAAAATATGCCATAGGCGACACGGCCGGGCCGATATCCTTCACATGAATGCCGGCTTGCATCAGGCCAAGCATCAGCGCGTTTTTGATCGAGAGGGAGTAGTCACGATAATCATTGCCCACGGCAATCACGGGCTCAATGCCGCGTTCATGCATCTGGGTGCCAAGCCCAAGTCCAAGCGCTGTGATCCCGGGCAGATTGATCTCTTCGGGGTACTTCCAGCGCGCATCATACTCGCGAAAGCCTGTTGGCGTGATCATCGGGTCGCGCAGAAAAGACCATGTGTTGGGGGTAGAAGCGTTCTTGGGCTGCATATGTATACTCTTTGACGTTCAATATGAGAGAAGGCGCAGCCACTGTGGGCTGCGCCGTTACCGGGATCAGTTCGAGACTTGCTCGCGCAGGATGGAACTTGTCAATGACACCATCAGATAAATCCCTGAAAAGATCAGGAAAGCCAGAATGGTGTTTTCAAACTTGCGCGGATAACTCGGGGCATCAGACGCAATGGGGCGCACAGGCACGGTCAGATAGCGCACCTGTCGCCCGGCTTCGAGCGCTGACTGCTTTTCGCCCTGAAGCGCCGATTGCAAAAATGCGTCTGCCGTTGCCAAGTCGGCGCGGGCAAGTTCTATTTCTGTTGACTGCTGTACAAGGGAAAGCCCCGTCTTGTCTGGCTGGGTCATGCGCGCATCAAGCCCGTCGAGCAGGTTTTCAAGCCGCCGCACATCGCCGCGCGCGCCGTCAACTTTGGCTTGGTTGGGGCGCGGGTTGTCCAGCAGAGCCTGCAGGCCAAGGTTTTTTTCAAGCAGCTGTTGCTCGTAAGTTGTGATCTGGCCGCGCAGGGCTGCCAGCTGCTCTGTGGGGTCGGCAGAGTAGACCTCTTGCAAGCGGATCAGGTTTTCCTGCGCTTGGCGGCGTTCCACTTTGGCTGTTTCAAGGTTGCGGCGGGCATCGTCCATCGCATCGTCACGGATATTTTGTGACAAGGCGTCTACCCGCTCTTCCGCATATGAGATCAGCGCTTTTGAAAAGGCGGTGGCGATCTCTGGGTCGGCAGCAATCACTTCCATTTTGACCACACCTTCGGTGGGATCATACCCGATCTTGATGTTCTTTTTGTAGGTTTTATGCGCCGCTTCGTTGGTGGCATCTTCATCAAGGCGCTGGATTGCATCAATCGAGGGTTGAGAGAAATGGGCTTTATAGCCCTCTTCTTCATCCAGTCGGATCATCGCGTCTTTTGACGTCAGATACGACTGGACGGCGATGCTTTCCTGGCTGTTTGCCAGCTGTGACGGGATAAGCCCGCTCAAAGGGCCACCGCCCGCGCCACCATCGGCAGATTGGATGAGGAACTCCGACTTGGTCGAGTACATCGGGGTCGCGATGGCGTAGTAATACCAGCCTGCCAGAAGGGTTGGCAGAAAGACAAAGGCTGAGAGGCGAGACAGGAGCAAAACAAGCCGCTTGCGTCGGCGGCGCGCAATGTCGCGCTGGATCTCGGTGATTTCCAGTGACCTCCGCTCCGCTGTATAAACCTCGGTTTGTGGCAGCTGGTCTCCTGCGGGTTTGATCGTTTGGGGAAGCTGGACTTTTCCCATGCCGGGCAAAACCGTCCCTGTTTCCTCGTCTTGGGCGGCCTGTCCGGGCACCACAAGTTCGAGCATGTTTGACGCTTGAAACGGGTCGATGCCTTTGACGCGCAGCTGGCGGACCGCGTCAAAATCAGAGATCGGCGCCAGCCCGTGCTTTTGAGCCATGCGCCGCGCCATGCGCAGCTGACGCCCTGTCAGCCCTTCGCGGCGAATCGCGTCGATATCGGTCTCTGCCTTGACCTCGCGCGCAGTTTCAACAGCGCCTTGGCGCGCTTGAGTCTGAGACGCATCCTGGGGTGGCCTGCGGCCCGTGTCGGCGGCTGTTGCCGCGGCTGCTTGTGGGGCGGTCTCGCTTGCTCCTGCGCCAAGAGGCGTGGTCCGTTTTATGCGAAACTTTCTAGCTTTGGGTTTGGTAGTCATAGAGCTGTTTCGCTTCTTCTAGGGTGTCAAACATATGCAACTTGCCATCTAACAATACTGCGGCGGAGCGCGCAAATTTCTCAAGCACTTGGGGTTGGTGGGAGACGATGATCACGGTTGTGGTCCGCAATCTGTCACGCAGAATTTCGCCTGCCTTGCGGTTAAATTCAACATCTGTCGAGTTGGGCATACCCTCATCAATCAGGTAGATGTCAAAGTCGAGCGCGAGCAGCAGCGCAAAAGAGAACCGCGCCCGCATCCCTTGGCTATAGGTGCCCAGGGGTTGTTCAAAATATTCTCCGAGGTTGCAGAGCCAGCGGCAAAACGCTTCTACATAGTCAGGGTCAAGCCCGTAAAGGCGGGCGATGTAGCGGCTGTTTTCTACAGCCGAGTGGCGCGCCACAACCCCGCCCATGAAACCCAAAGGAAAGCTGATCTTGCACTCGCGCAAGATCGAGCCTTCATCAGGCTTCTCAAGTCCGGACATCATATTGATGAGCGTGGTTTTGCCCGTGCCGTTGGGCGCAAGAATACCGAGCGATGTGCCAAGCTCCACACGGAAAGAGACCTGTTCAAGGATCACCTTTCTCTGTGTGCCTGTCCAAAAGGACTTGCTGACATTGTTGAACTCGAGCATTTGCGCTCCGTTTCTGCTCTGACCTGCCGACCTTACGCTGCTTTTGCTAAGAGTTTATGTATTTGAAATACATTGTAGCGCGCAGGCCGACTTATTGTTTCGTAAGACTATACAGTTGTTTGGGGCAAAAATAAGACATCTTGTTGAAAAACAGGGGAAAGCCGCGCATTTGCGCAGGCGTGTCGCAGATTTTAGTCTTGTTTGCAGCCTGTTATCTGAGCTTAACTTGCCGCATGACCCTTCAGAGTGACATTGCGAAGTGCCGGATGTGTGCGCCGCGGTTTGCGGGCACAGACACACAGCACAGCCCAAGGCCTGTTGTTTGGTTTCGCCCGAGCGCGCGGGTGCTCATTGCGGGGCAGGCGCCGGGGCTGCGGGTTCACAAAAGCGGTGTGCCGTTTGATGACCGTTCAGGAGAGCGCTTGCGCAGCTGGCTTGGCCTCACGTCTGATGCCTTTTATGACCAGTCCCATGTGGCGATCGTACCGATGGCGTTCTGCTTTCCGGGGTATGATGCACGCGGCAGCGATCTGCCCCCGCCCAAACTGTGCGGGGCCACGTGGCACGATGACGTTATGCAGCATCTCCCCAATATCAAGCTGCGCGTGGTGATCGGGGCGGCTGCGCAACGTTATCATCTGGGCGCGCGTCTCTCCGTTACCGAGACGGTGCAGCGCTGGCGAGACCATGCGCCACAGGTTTTTCCCTTGCCGCATCCGTCGTGGCGCAATACGGGGTGGCTAAAGGCGAACCCGTGGTTTGAGGCTGATCTGCTGCCCGAACTGCGCAAAGCGGTAAAAGAGGCATTGGCATGAGCACGAAAACAGTTCTGGATACGGCCCACGCGGCTATGATGAGCAACCCTGATGATGTGTCCCTGCGTATGAGCTTTTATGCGGTGTTGGCTGATATCGAAGTGTTTCTGCTGCTGGAGGCCGAGCCCAAGGCGAGCAGCATCGAGCCGCAGATGATCGATGTGGAAGGCGCGCGCTACGTTCTCGGGTTTGATTCCGCTGAGCGCCTTGCAGCCTTTTCTGGCGGTGCCGCGCCCTATGCCGCGCTGTCAGGGCGTATTATGGCGCAAATGCTGGCCTCCGAGGAGGCCGGGCTGGCGCTCAATCTTGAAGTAGCACCATCCTCTATCATGCTGCCCGCCGAGGCGCTGGTCTGGATGCGCGACACGCTGCAAGCCGCTCCGGAAGAGGCCGAGCCTGCGCCCAAGCGCAAAGGCGGGCTTGCTGCCCTGCGAAGCCCCGATATCCCGGAGGTGCTGCTTCATGCGCTGGATGCCAAACTGAGCCGCGCGGCCGGGTTGGCCAAAGTTGCCTACCTTGTGTCCAAAGACGAGGGCGGGCTGATGCTGGCCATTCTGGGCGCAAAAGAGCCCGCCCAAGCGCCCTTGGCGAAAGCGGCAAGCGAGGCGCTGGTGTTTTCGGGTCTGGAAGACATGACGCTGGATGTGGCCTTCTTCAACGATAGCGAGGGGTTGCGCGCACAATTCGGGCGCGCGGGCCTGCGCTTTGACGTGCCCCAGCCTGCGCCTGTCCAGTCCGAGCAGATCGCCGCTCCGGGTAGCAACCCCGAAAAGCCGCCAAAGCTGCGCTAAACGCCGATTTGGGGCCCAAGGCAGAGCATGGGTTCTTCTGTACGTTCAATCTGGTAAAGCGGCGCTGCTTGTGCGCCGTTTTCAAAGGTGGCGCGCAGCTTTCCGCTTTCGTTGAAAAAAGGCCCAGCACTGGGGGCTGTCAGGCCGGTCTTCATAGACAAAGCATATCAAGCGCTCTGGCGTGTCATACCAGTAGCCCTCTTTGCATTGCCCATCCAGAAACGACCATCTCACGCGGCGGTCTTCTAGGTATTCCTCTGCGCCATATGGCTCTGCGTCATAGCCGTAGTAAAACGTCTGTCCACGTGTGAATGCATCAAAGGCGTCTCCAGTCAGTCGCTCTTGCGCGGCCGCTGGCAGCGCCATGGCAATGATCAGGCAGATATATCGTAACATGCCCTGAGCTTAGGCGCTCTCCTGCACCTCTTGCAAGCGGGCAAGCGCGCGCGCCATCACTTTGCGGTAGAGTGGCGGATAGAGCGCAATCACCGCCATGACGGGAAGCGCGTGGGGCAATGTCGGCATCACGTCCTGTTTGAGGCGCAACGCAGGGTATGGCCGCTGCGGGTTCATGTGGTGGTCCGAATGGCGGGGGGCATTCAGTGTCAGGGAAGACGAAAACCAATGCGGCGCGTTCCAAGAGTGTGCTTCGCTTACGGGGGCAAGTTTGCCGCTCTCAAGCTGCGCGCGGCGCAAGCCGTAGTGCTGCACATAATCCGCAAGCAAAATCTGCACCTGGGCATAGAGCGCCAGCCCCAGATAAACGGCAAGGCCGAGCCACTGGCCCATGAGAAAGCTCAAGGCCAGAAATCCCGCACCAACGATCGCATCCCGTCTGTAAGGGTGTGCGCCCGAAGGCTTGCCAGCCTGTATGAGACGGCGGGTCTCAATCTTCAAGCCATCTGTGAAAGACCGCCTCCAAGCCTTTATAAAAAAACGATAAAAACCCATCCCGCGCGGCGCTGAATTTGGGTCTGCATCGCTGCCGACATGGGTGTGATGAATGAGAACATGCGCCGAAGCGTGGTGCCCCATGAGCAGCGAAGCATAGACCCAGCGGCCCAGCTGGCGCGCGTAGCGTTCTTTGCGGTGAATAAGCTCATGGGCATTGGGGTGGGATACCTGACCGAAGAAGAGCGCGAAGGCGATAAAAATTCCGACTTTTTCAAGGGGGCTATGGCTCATAAAGGCGCAGGCAAACACCGCCAGAAGCAGCAGCGGAAAATGCAGCGCACCAAGCAAGACAGACAGCCGCGCCCCTGTCGGGAACTCGGCCCCTTCGGGCATTTGTGGCAAAACAAACGGAACAAAGCGGTCAAGTGCAGCGGTGAAAACAGTGATGTAGGCCAGAGCCGCCCAGACAAACCCGCCGCCCGAGACGGCAGCCAAGCCCAGCAGCAGCACATGCGTGAGCGTTGCGACAGAAAAATAAACCATGAAACACCTCGTTACCAGCCCAGTCTAACGCGGATGCGTGGCAACAGTAGGGCAGAAATGGGCAAAGTTTCATCGGGCTGAACGCGAATGATCCGCCTAAGGTCGTTTTTAGCCTCGCGCCCGCGGTGCACGGCATTTAGGCTTGTCTCAAACGTAAGACAGGGGGCTCTCATGGGGCTGGACGAACGCAAAGGTGTCTGGAAATCGGGCAAGGGCAAAGGGCGCCACACGCCCAAGGGCCGCCAGCTTCAGGATCAGGCTTGGGAGGACGTCAAGGCGCTGCTCGGGGATGCACCGCGCCGCCGCGACCTTCTGATCGAGTATTTGCACAAAATTCAGGACACATACGGCCACCTCTCAGCCGCCCATTTGCGCGCATTGGCCGAAGAGATGCGCATCTCCATGGCCGAGGTCTATGAGGTTGCCACCTTCTATGCCCATTTTGATGTGGTCAAAGAAGGCGAGACACCGCCGCCCGCTCTAACAATCCGTGTGTGTGATTCCCTGTCCTGTGAACTTGCGGGTGCCCAGGCGCTGAAGGCCGCGCTTGAGGCAGGTCATGACCCTGCGCAAGTGCGCGTTCTGCGCGCGCCGTGTATGGGCCGCTGCGATACGGCCCCGGTGCTTGAGATCGGTCACAACCATATCGACCATGCCACACCAGAAAAGGTGCTTGCCGCTATCGCAGCGGATGACACCCATGCGCATCTGCCCCCCTATGAGACCTTTGAGGCCTACCGCGCCGCAGGGGGCTATGAAGTGCTCTCAAACCTGCGCGAAAAGGGCGATTGGGAGGCTGTTCAGGAGCAGGTTCTTTCCTCGGGCCTGCGCGGTCTTGGCGGCGCGGGCTTCCCCTCGGGTAAGAAGTGGGGCTTTGTGCGGATGAACGAGGGTCCGCGCTATCTGGCTGTGAACGGCGATGAGGGCGAACCTGGAACCTTTAAGGACCGTCACTATCTGGAGCGCGTGCCTCACCTGTTTCTTGAG
>P_2C_Liq_3_UnCtyDRAFT_100469_pt1 | contig 12157 bp, 6 predicted proteins | sample Pon2CUnioCityCA_3_FD_9720 | JGI IMG/M metagenome (IMG submission 9720)
ATTCTTTTTTGCTTCTCTAATAAAATCTTGATTCCAAGGTATTTTAGAATCGTGCACATGCGTATCATGGCAGGTTAACTCAATAGGATTCTGATTATCTGAACCTAAAACAATTACCGGGAAAATGTTAAATTTCGCTGAAACTGAATTCCACCATTCATCATAATTCCCTCTCATTTTTGCTACAATTTCAGGATTTTGTTTTGCAATGTCATTTTCTTGTCCTGGATCTTTAGCAATATCATATAATTCTGTTCCGTTTATTAGTCTCAATTTATTGCTCATTACAGCACTTTTTCTCCATTTTATTGGTGCTTGCACTCTTTGCGAATCTGTTATAACATATTCCCTATTAATCGTTTTTTTATCGCCTAAAATTACAGAAGACATATCTGAACCATCAATTTTTAAGTTTGGTAATTCAATATTACAAAGTGATGCTAACGTTGGTAAAACATCAATATGTGCAGTTAATTCATTAATATCTTTTCCACCTTTTATATTCATATTTGGATAAGAGATAAAAAAAGGAACTCTATGACCACCTTCGTATTCACTGTTTTTTGTTCCTTTCATTCCTGCATTAAAACCATATAATTTTCCATCAACAGTTTTGTAACCAGAAGCTGTTCCATTATCTGTCATAAAAACAACAATGGTATTATCATCAATTTTTAATTCTTTTAACTTCTGCTGTAGTTTTGCAAAATTATCATCTACATTGGTTATCATCCCATAAAATATTTTTTGAAATTCTGGAATATCTAAATCTTTATATTTGTCATAGTATTCTTTGGGAACATTGTAAGGCAGGTGAGGTGCGTTTGTAGAAATATAAGCAAAAAATGGTTTGTCCTTTTTGTCTTCTATAAACTTAATGGCTTCATCAAACCAAACATCTGTACAATATCCTTTGTATTGAGTTGGAATACCATTTTTTAAATACACATCATCAAAATAATCATTATTCCAGTAATCTGGTGTTTGTCCAACACCTCCACCTCCATGACTTACAGTATATTCAAAACCTTTGTCTTGTGGTCTAGAAGGATAATTATCTCCTAAATGCCATTTGCCAAACATAGCTGTTTTATAACCATTATTTTGAAATACATTTGCCAAAGTAACTTCTTCTTTTCTTAAAATTGAAACGCCACCAATGGTATGCCAAACACCAACTCTGTTAGCGTATTTACCAGTCATTAATCCAGATCTTGAAGGTGCACAAGTTGGCCCAACATGAAAATCTGTGAGTCGAGTAGAATTGTTATAGAATTTATCTAATGCAGGTGTTTTAACTAAAGGATTACCATGAGCACCTAAATCTCCATAACCTTGATCGTCAGTAATTACAATAATTACATTTGGTTGTTTTTTTGATTTAGTTTTTGATGAAACTTTTGATTGTGCTGTGCAGGATAAAATAAGTCCTAAAAAAACAAGTACTGCTAAAATTCTTTTTTGCATTTATAAATATTTTATATGTTGATATTCTATTGTTATGTTAATTATTTCTTCGGATTTATTGTGGAAGTTCTTTTTTCCAATCCATCCAATTTTGTTTTAATTTTTTTACTATTTGTTGATTTTCTTCTGACGTATTAAATTTTTCAAAAGGGTCTTTTGTAATATTATATAATTCTACTCTATCAATTTTATCATTGAATAACAACTTCCAATCTCCTAATCTTACAGCACCTTCAGCCCAATGATTTGTATTTAAATTTGTGAAACGCCATTCCCAAAATAATGGTTTTTCTCTATTAAAATTTTTATTATCAAAAATCGTAGCAATATTTTCGCCATCAATTTTATAGTCTTTTGGAACTTCAATTTTTGCCAAGTTTGCAAATGTTGGTAACAAATCTACACTTGATAAAACACTTGTAGAATCAATAGCATTTTTTTTCACATGGTTTTTCCATTTTACAATAAAAGGCACTACAACTCCTCCTTGATAAATAGCTACTTTTCTACCCTTTAAACCTGCAGTTGAACCTGCTTCTTTTGATGGACCATAATTTGCAGGACCATTATCACTAGAAAAAATTAGCAATGTATTTTCTCCTAAACCTGCTTTTTCTATATATTCTAATAAACGACCAATATGGAAATCAGCATCTTTTAAAACGGCATAATAGGTTTCTTTGCTTGGAGATAAACCTTTAAAAGGCTCTTTTTGTGCTTCTGAAGGCCAAAGTGGCGTATGAGGGTCTTTTAGCCATAAGTTTATAAATAATGGTTTTCCTTTTTTATTTCTTTTTATAAAATCAATGGTTTCATCAACTACAATTCTGCTAGAGCTTTGTACCCAAAGTGTGTCATCATCCATATATCTAGTAGATTCCCATTTCTGATCTCCTTTCCAAGTGGGTCCATTACCATTCCAAACTCTGGTTTCATCATAACCATATTCTTTTGGTTCTGGAGCAGAAGGATCTCCATGAGGTTTTCCACCACCACCTAAATGCCATTTTCCAAAATGAGCAGTTTTATAACCAGCTTGTTGCATTAAATTTGGTAAATAAACAGTTAAAGAATCGTTTAGATAATTAGGCATATTACGTTTTGCATTCATTTTATTAGATGCAAAATGCGCATGCACTTGATGTTTTGCAGGAAAATGACCTGTTAATACTGATGATCTGCTTGGAGAACAAACACCACTTGTAACATGAAATTGAGTAAATCTTGTTCCATCAGCAGCCATTTTATCTAAATTTGGGGTAACTACTTCTTGGTTACCATAACTACCTAAATCTCCATAACCCCAATCATCTGCAAAAATAAAGATGATATTTGGTTGCTTTTTTTGTGCCTTAATTTCTTCATTTTTAAATATAAAAAAAATGCAAAATAATATTATATAGAGATATGTATTTTGCATTTTCATCACTTTTGAATTAAGAAGGTTATTATTTCCAGTTAATTTTAGACTCTTTGGTTTCTAAATTTACCCAGACATCTGCATGTTCATAATTTCTGGATAATTCCCAACCATTTGTTTTCATCTCATTTAAAGGTTTTCCCAAAGGTTTGTCTAATTCAGGATACCATTCTAAAACGCCATTATCTAATCTATAGCCCCAATTATAAACAAAATAAGAATGTTCTTGTGCCCCCACTAAAAATGAAGCTAAAGGGAATTTAATATTATTTTCTGCGATTTTTCGTTTTTCTTTATCTGATTTTGCCATAGCATCTTTATCTACCCAAGCAAAACCAGGCCAAGCTTTAAAAACTACTATTTTACCAGATTTACCCGCTTTTTCCATTTCTTGAATATCTAATAACATACTTTCTTTAGTGCTGCTATTAAAATATCCAAAATGCTCAATCATAATTGCATCTGTGTTTTCTGGAAAATTATTACCCGTATTTCTGTTGTGTGTAGAGCGTATTCCATTGTAAACGATTAGTTTATCCTCTCCAATTCTTTCTCTTGTTTCTTTAATTAAATCTTTTAAACCTTGCGCTATAGCATCGTATTTTTCTTCTCCCCATTGTTTTTTGTTAGAGGGTGCCAAAACCTGAATTAGGGCATCAAAGAAAACACCATCTATACATTTACTATCTACATTTTTTTCTGCAACATCTACCCACCATTTTCTAACTTCTGGGTTCGATAAATCGTAACGTTTAATTCTACCATTTTTTAAATCTAAAGTTCCGTCTGCATTTTTTAGCCACCAATCAGGATTATTTTCATATTCTTGATGTGCTTTATACATAGGATAATCTAAGAAAGCGTTCCAATAAAAAACAACTTTCATCTCATCATTATACTTTTTTAAAACTTTGGCATCTTTTGCAATTGCTTCTTCTGAAAACTTATATTTTGGAAATCCGTGTGCTTTTTCTAACACTACAAAATTAGTTTTACTCGCTATAAATTTTGCTACTTCTGCAGTTAAAAGATTGCCTTTTTTACCAAAATGATATGCAACAGGCACTTTATTCCAACTAAATTTTGGATAGTGTTTTTGTGATAAAATTAATTGTGATAAAAATACAATTGTAATAAAAAAAGTATATTTTTTCATTTTTAAAATTAATTAGATAGGTCTAAAAACTATTGATTTTAAACTAGATGTTTTCGGGTTTCCTTCTACTAAAGAAGTTTTTATAGTATGATTTCCAGCAGTTTTAAACTCCACAATTCCCATTATTCTATAATCATATTTTTCTGTAGCTGCTTGCTGATTTTGAACAAGAATACCTTCATCTGTAATTGTTTTCCAAACCAATCTACCATCACCTTTATGCTCTACATCTAAATAATAATAACCTGGCTTTTGCACATTTACCTGCCAAGTAACTTCACCATCTTTTTCCCAATTACTCACTTGATTTGCGTGTTTCCATTCTCCAAATTTCTCCATCCATCTTATATTTTTTTGTTCAGCATTAGCTACTACTCCAAATTCTGTTAATAGTTTTACATCTACATTAGGGTAAATACCTAAATTTGTTTTTACAGATGGTTTTTGTTTGGTATCTAATGCTACTTCAATTACTGCAATTAAATCTTTAGGTGCTTCAAAAGGAACGTGAATTACGTGCCAATTATTTTCCATTTCATATTTTAGTTTGCGCTTCTTTTTACCATCTAATAAAGTAATTTTATCAATTTTAGCATCTAAACCTGGTAGGTATAATTTACCGTCTTTTGGCCATTGAGAAACTGCTAAAAATAATTTATTTTCTTTTGTGGTTACATCACCCCAAGGCAAAGCATAACCCCAAGGAGATCTGCCCGCATCATAAACCACTTGTGGATATTTTTTTAACCATTTGCCTGTTTCTTCTAAAAACTCTACTCCAATCGAAGGAACAGTTCCTTGTGCATTTGGCCCAACATTAAATAAATAAGAACCACCTCTACCAACAGTTTCTATTAGTCTTGCTAAAATTACTTTTGGTGTTTTAAAATTGTTATCATACCAAGCATAAGACCAAGAGTCGTTATTGGTATCGCAGGTTTCCCACAAGCCTTCTACATTGCTTGTTGGCACTTCCATATCTCCAATACTTGCATAATCTCCCATACCATAACCAACTCTACTACACATCATTGCTTTTGGTTGTAACTCTCTAACCATATCTGCTAATTCTACCACATATTCTTTTGGCATATTACCAGGAGTATCAAACCAAACAAAATCAATTTGACCGTAATTTGTGCAAATTTCTTTTACTTGAGGTTTGCATTTATTGTAAAAATACTCTTTAAAAGACACCTTATTACCTTTATCATCTGTATCTGGACCATTTCCACCACCAGGAGTTGTCCAATCTTGATTGTGCGAATAATAAAAACCAAAACCTAAGCCTAATTCTTTACAAGCAGCAGATAGTTCGTGCATTGGATCTCTTCCAAAAGGAGTTGCATCCACAATATTAAAATCGCTTACTTTAGAATCGAACATTGCAAAACCTTCATGATGTTTACTGGTGATGATGATGTATTTCATACCAGCATCTTTGGCTAATTTTGCGATGGCTTTAGCATCAAACTTTGTAGGATTAAAGTCTTTTGCAGTTTTCATGTATTCTTTTGGAGGAATGTTAGCTACTCTTTTATTCATTAACCATTCTCCAATTCCATAATAGGTTTTGTCTTCCCAAACTCCACCTAAATTAGAAAACAACCCCCAATGAATAAACATTCCGAAATTTCCTTCATCAAATAATTTGGCTTTACCACTTTTTAAAGCATCACTCATTACTGAGGTTTCTCCCCACATTTCATCCATTCCTTTATCATCTTTTACTTGTGCAATAAAATTATTAGTCATTATCAAAAAAGCAAGTAAAAGAAAACTGATTTTATTTTTTTTCATTTGAAGTTTTATTTATAAAAGTCATTGGTGTGCTGTACTCAATTCCTTCAGGATTTGTTGTGTTTAAAAAATAAGCCACAGCTTTTTTGGGTAAATTAACGCTTATTGAATTCTTATTGATGTTAGCATCCGTTTCAATCCAAGAATAACTTTTGTCTCCCCAATCTGCAAAATTGGTTGTATAGTATAGTTTTGCGCTTTTAATATTATCAGTAGAAGAAAAAGTTAATGTATTATTTGCGTCTTTATTTTTGAATACTACAGATTGTGGTTTGTTTCCATTTTTTGTAATGTAATTTGCAAAATTATAAATGGTTTCTGGCTCCCAACCAGGACCATGCCCATGTTTCATATTGTGCTTTACATACAAATATTTTTCTGTATTAGAAGCTTCGAATGTTTTAGTAAAACAGTTCATTGTAAAATGAAAATCGTTGGTGCCGTTCACAAATAGTGTTGGTTGTTTTTGTAAAGTGACATATAGGGATGGCTCCCAGTTTTTTAAATAAAAATCTTGTTGTTCTTTAGTTAATCGTGCCAACATTTTACTGTAGTGAGGTGTTTCTTGTAAAAAACCACAACCATAAACAGGCACAGCAAAAGCAAAACTATTGTCTAAACCTGTGATTACATTTGTTAAAATGCCACCCCAAGAAATTCCAGTTATTCCGATATTATTTTCATCTACTTGCGGGAATGATTGCAATATTTTTTTTGCCATAATTACATCTGCAACAGCATGAAAAAACCATTGGTCTTCTAATTTTTCATTTATAACATCTAAAAAAAATCCTTGACGCTGAGGACCTGAATATTGAAACATTGGATGCTGTAATTTACCCTCAATATCTTTTATTCTTTCTCCAGGAACTTGCCCTTCTAAAGCTATGGATATTGCTATGTAACCTCTGTCATTCCACTCTTTTACCCATTGAGGAAAAGCGGTACCTCCACCTCCATGAACTAAAACAACTGCTGGCGTTTTTTTAGTTTTATCGATGTTTTTGGGTTCTCCATACCAACAAAATACTTTGGTTTTTTTCCCTTTATAAGGAAGTCCATCAAAAAATAATCCCTTGATATTATCTTGATTAAAAGCTGCTATATATTCATTAGAAAACTCAAAATTTGGTGTATTAAAAACACCTTTTTTAGTGAGTTCTTGTTTTATTTTTAAAGGACCTTCTGTGTAATTACTAGCTGTATTTACAACCGCATTTGTAGATGTTTTGCAAGAGATAGTAACAAGTAGCAGCAACATAATTGCTATTATTTGTTGACTAGCTTTGTAATTTTTAATTGGAAGCAACATTGTATAAAGTTTAATACCCTTTATTTTGAACCCAGCCATTTACTTGATTTAACTCAATTTCTGATTGTGGAATTGGGAATAACCACTCGTTTTCTGGCCAAACTTGTGTACCTGTAAATTGTGTAAAGCTATTGCTATAATCTGTTGCAGAATTTTGTTGCGCTGTCCAAGTTAAAGTGATGTTTGCGGTTTGTGCTAATAGTTGGTTTGTTCTAATTAAATCGAACTTTCTTTTGCATTCTGCATTAAATTCGCAACGTCTTTCATTGGCTACTAAAGCTCTAAAAGCGTCTTGAGATAAACCACTTACATCTGCTAAACCTGCTCTTCTTCTAATTCTATTAATGGCATCGTAAGCTGCACCACTTGGAGAGCCTTCTGCTTCATTTGCTGCTTCTGCATAAATTAATAAGGCATCTGCAAAACGATAAATTATAAAATTATTATTTGTGTTTCTAAAGCTAGTTCCTTCATCTCCCAAGAAATAATTAATATCTACATATTTTCTAAATGTAGGTTGATTTACATATGTTTTACCAGCAGGTGTTATGTATTTTGTTAACAAACTCCAATCTCTTCTTTCATCTCCATTTTCAAAAGCGTCATACAAATCTGGTGTTGGGATAAAACCACCTTGTGCTGGCGGATTTCCTGGAAAACGCATATCTATAATTCTATCATTATTACCTTGTGCAGCAAACGGCCTAACTCCAGCTGTTCTTCCCCAATAACCTATACCAAAACGAAAAGGATTGCATTCTCTACTTAACCAAGAACCAAAACCTTCTACAGGTATTGCAGCTAGTTCGAACATAGATTCTTTAGAAAATGGAGCAGATTCTAACCATGCTACACCATAAGCAGGAGTTATATTTTGTCCATTAACTACTGGAGTTACATTTAAACTATGAGGAGAATTGTCTATAATTTCTTTAGCTTTGTCTCTTGCCAAAGCCCAATTAGAAGCATCTCCTTGTACTAAATCTCCTTGTGAAGTTCTTCTCCAACCAGCTCTATTTAAATATACATCTGCTAAAATAACTTTTGCTGTCCATTTTGTAATTCTTCCTGAGTGTAATTGATCTTTACAAACTGTTTCTGCATATTGCAAATCTGGAATTATAATTTGATTGTATATATCATCTACACTGCTTCTAGGCTTGTTAAAATCTGCTTCTGTATTTACAGCTTCTGTTACCAAAGGCATGTCTCCATAAGCTCTTACTAAATGATAGTAATACAATGCTCTTAATGCTCTTGCTTCTCCAATGATACTATTTCTTTCATCTACATCCATTTCTATTTGAGGCACATAAGCAATTACGTTGTTTGCTCTAGAAATACCTATCCAAAAGTTTGAAAATTGACCAAAGTTTTCGAACCAACTATCAGTTGCACTAATTGTATGCGTTAAAAAGTCGTTGAATAAAGACCCTTGGGTTCTGCTTGTTACATCATCTGTACCTAAATCTACAACTGGCCAAAACCTTCCATAAGTAGAGTTTGATGAACCATCTAAAAAACTTTCGTAAGCACCATCGCAAGCAGTTCTTGCATCTGAAGCTGTTTTATAAAAGTTAGTAGTAGATATAAATGTTGGTGGCTCTTCTTTTAAATAATCTTCGCAAGAAACAAAGAATATTGTTATTGCTAATAATGCTAGTATATTTTTGATATTCATGATGTTATGTTTTATTGTATTCATGATTTCTTAAAATTGTAATTTTAAACCCATTCTTATGCTTCGTGCTATAGGATAACCTCCATTATCATGACCTAATGCCAATGTATTAGATCCTGTTAATGATACATCTGGGTTAAAGCCAGAGTAATTCGTCCAAACATGTAAATTTGTGCCTGATACAAATATGTTTAATTGAGATAGTTTTAACTTATCTAATATTTCTTTTTTAAAATTATAACCTAGAGTTACGTTTTGTAATCTTACAAAAGAGGCGTCTTCAACAAATCGATCACTAAAAACAAAAGGACTAGCTCCGCTGTTTAAAGCATCTAATCTTGGGTATATATTACTATTGTTTTCTGGTGTCCAAGCTTGTAAAACTGTATTTAATTGCTGAGAATCATCAAAAGCTAATAATTTAAAATTAGCTACGTTTACTAAATCTTGCCCTAATTGACCATCGATAAAAAAACTAAATTCGAAGTTACCATAAGTAAAATTGCTATTAATACCAAAAGAAACGTCTGGTTGTGCAGTACCAATTACTCTTTTATCATCTTCGTTTAAAACTCCATCTCCATTATCTGCATATAATTGTTCTCCTGGTCTATTTCTGGTATTATTTAAAGGTAAGCCTCTATTAAAACCATTTACAAAAGTATAGGTAGCTGATGGGTTTGCATTATACAACGCTATTTGATCTGCTCTTGATAAATTTTGAAATTCTACAAAATCATCAAACTGAGCTATACCTGATGTGTTATAACCAAAGAAAGCTCCAACTTCTTCACCTACAATTAAACGTTGAGTACCTCCAGCAATCCAACCTTGGTTGTAACCACTATTTGCATTATTAAAAGTCAAAGAAGTTATTTTTGTTTTTCCTGTACTTACGTTAATTCCCAAGTTCCAAGAAAAATCATCTGTACTTAAAATATCACCATTTAAAGACAATTCGTATCCATAAGATTCTAAACTCCCAAAATTTTGAAAAAAGTTTCTAAAACCAGAAATGATGGTTATTTGATTGTTGAATAGTAAATCGTCTGTCTTTTTGGTATAATAATCGAAAGTACCATTTAAGCGATTGTTAAAAAAACCAAAATCTAAACCTGCATCAAACTGAGCTGTAGTTTCCCAACTTAAATTTGCATTTGGTAATTGGCTGTTATAATAAATTGTATTTAAGTTTTCTCCACCATTTCCATCACCAAAACCAATTTGATCACTTTGTAACTGACTTAAAGATTGGTATGGTTGAATTACTTGATTACCAGACAAACCGTAACTTAAACGTAGTTTTAAATTAGATATAGATTCTACATCTTTTATAAATTTTTCATCTGATAACTTATAAGCTACTGCAGCAGCAGGGAAAAATGCCCATTTATTATTTTCTGCAAATCTAGAAGAGCCATCATAACGTCCTGTTAGGGTTACTAAAAATTTGTTTCTGTAACTGTAATTTAATCGTCCAAAAAAAGAAAGTAGTTTAGAATCTTGGTATTGTATAACATCTGGATCGTTAAATGTAGCACTTCCTGGATCGAAATAGGTTAATAAATCATTTGCAAAACCATGGTTAGAAGTTCTTAACAATTCGAACTCAAAAGCTTCTGAAGATTGCCCAATAACTCCAGTGAAATTATGCCTGCCCAAACGTTTTTTAAAATCTAACGTATTAGTATTTGTAAATAATTCTACTCTAATGTCTGATGTTTTAGCCCAACCTCTTCTACTAAATGCTGCAGGGAAAATGTTTTTTTGATAAAATCTTTGTGCAGTTGTTCTATTTTGATAGGTAATTACACTTTTAAATTCTAAATTCTTAGTAAAACTATACGTCCCAAATGCATTGATTAAATATTGAGAAATTTTGTTGTTAAAATCATTTCCTTCTAGAGCTAAAGTAGGTGTGTAAACCTCTACACCATCTAATGATGAAATTGCATCTAATGCTAAAAAAGGAGCGGTTCTTGTGGCTCTTTGTATAATACTATTTAAACCAGCTGTATTAATAAAATTGGTACTAGTACTTTGCTGGTCTGAATCTATTAATGCATAATAAGTTCTTGTGCCTATTTTTAATTTATCTGATATGTTTGCATCTAAATTAATACGGTTAGAAATTCTTGTAAAATCTGTTCTTTCTACTATTCCTTTGGCATTAAGTAAGTTTGTAGATACCAAATATCTAATATCTTTATTACCACCACTAAAATTAACGTTGGTATTAGAGGTAGTTCCTGTTCTAAAAACAGCTTTTTGCCAATCTGTGGTTTTAAACAAACCAGCTACTGCAGAATCTTGTTTTTGCTGACTATATACATTTAAATTACCTGCATTTAAGTTTGCTTGATTTCTTACCAACCAAAATTCATTAGCATCTAACAAAGGCAATGTTTTTATATTTTGATTAATGCTATAATCATGATCTATATATATAACCCCTTTGCCAATTTCACCTGTTTTTGTTGTAATTAATATTACACCATTTGCACCACGTGAACCATAAATAGCAGTTGCAGATGCATCTTTTAAAATTTCTATTGATTTTATATCTGATGGATTTATCATAGACAATGGACTAATATTACCTGATGCCTCATCTTCAGAATTTAAAGAACCTGCACTAGAATTGTTTATTGGGGTTCCATCTACAACATATAAAGGCTCACTACCATTTAAAGAATTAATTCCTCTAATTTTAATATTAGCCCCAGCACCTGGCATTCCAGAACTTTGCGTTACAATAACTCCTGCAGATTTACCTGCTAAGGCTTGCTCTATAGAAACTGCACCTGTGTTTGTAATATCTTTTGCTTTGATTGATGAAGCAGAGCCAGTTAAATCTCCTTTTTTAACTTTACCATATCCTATCACAACTATTTCTTCCAAACTTTGTGTGTCTGGTTTCATTTTAATAGTAAAGTTTGTCTGTAAACCAACCGTTATTTTTTGCTCTCTAAAACCAATGTAAGAAATAACAAGCTTTGATGATTTATTTGGTACAGTAATAGAAAAAACTCCATCGAAATCTGCAATGGTTCCTGTTTTAGTTCCTTCAATAAAAACACTTGCATTTCCAAGTGGGTTTCCTTCACTGTCATAAACAGTTCCTGTTACTTTTATCTCTTGTGAGAAAACAAAAGTGGAACATATAAGGAAACAAATCGTATAAAATATTTTCATAATTTTTGATTAATTTGATTTATGTTAAATTTATTACTGTATATCCGTAAGTTGTCATAATCCTGTAATGTTAGCAATTACGAGCCTATCAAATATTTTTTCGCCAAAATATCTACGATTGAGTTT
>P_2C_Liq_3_UnCtyDRAFT_100470_pt1 | contig 12142 bp, 8 predicted proteins | sample Pon2CUnioCityCA_3_FD_9720 | JGI IMG/M metagenome (IMG submission 9720)
TGACAATCTCGTCGGCCATATCGGCCACCACAGCCAAGTCATGGGTGATCAGCAAAAGCCCCATTCCGTCTTCGCGCGCCAGCCGTTTGAGCAGGTGCAAAATCTCGGCTTGCGTCGTCACATCCAGCGCCGTGGTCGGCTCATCGGCAATCAGAAGCTTGGGCTGCAAGGCAATCGCCATGGCAATCACCACGCGCTGGCGCTGCCCGCCCGAAAGCTCGTGCGGATAACGGCTGAGCGGAAAGCGCTCCTCTGGCAGCTCACAGCGGCGCAGCGCCTCGCGCGCCCGCTCCAGCGCCTCGCGGCGGCTCACGTCCTCATGAATGAGTATCGTCTCCGCCACCTGCGCGCCAATCGTCTGAATGGGGTTCAGCGCCGTCATCGGCTCCTGAAACACCATGCCCACTTCGTTGCCACGCAGGCTGCACAGCGCGGCCTCCTCAAGCTGAAGCATCTCATGTCCGCTCAAGGCGATGCGCCCTGTCGCCGCCGCCCCCTCTGGCAAAAGCTGCAGCACAGAAAGCGCGGTCATCGACTTGCCAGATCCGCTCTCGCCGATCACCCCCACAATCTGCCCCGCCGCAACAGACAGCGACACATCGCGCAACACCTGCGTGCCGTGGATGCTCACCGAAAGCGCCTCAATCTGCAAAAGGCTCATCGCTTCGCCCTCCGCAGGCGCGGGTCCAGCGCATCGCGCAACCCGTCCCCCATGAGGTTCAGCCCCAGCACCGTAAGCAAGATCGCCAGCCCCGGAAAGATCGCCAGATGCGGCTTGAAGCTGAACATGGTCTGGCTTTCCGCCAGCATCCTGCCCCAGCTCGGCGTGGGCGGCTGCGCGCCAAGGCCGACATAGCTCAGCCCCGCCTCCGCCAGAATGCCCAGCGAAAACTGGATCGTGCCCTGCACAATCAGCAAGTTCGTCACATTGGGCAGGATATGCTCAAAGCTGATCCGCGCCGCGCCCTTCCCCGAAACCCGCGCCGCCAGCACATAATCACGCGTCCAGAGGCTCAGCGCCGCCCCGCGCACAAGCCGCGCAAAGACAGGGATATTGAATATGCCGATGGCGATAATCGCGTTCACAGCACTCGCGCCAAAAACCGCCGTAATCATGATCGCAATGAGAAGGCTCGGAAAGGCAAAGACAAGGTCATTGCCACGCATGATCACCTCGTCCAGAAGCGTGCCCGTGCGCGCCGCCGCCGCAAGGCCAAGCGGCACACCCAAGAGCATTCCGATGCCCACAGCCACAACCGCCACAGCAATCGAGGTGCGCGCGCCCACCATGATCATGGAAAAGATATCGCGGCCAAAATGGTCTGTCCCCAGCCAATGCGCCGCACTCGGCTCTTTCAGCTTGTTGGGGATATCCAGCCCCAACACGTCATAAGGCGTCCAGACAAAGCTCACGAGCGCGGCCAATACAAACACAGCCGTCAGCACAGCCCCTATGACGAGCGAACGGTTCACGCCCGCACCCTCAAGCGCGGATCAACCAGCGCATAAGCCACGTCCACAAGAAAGTTCACAAGGATCACCGCAAAGACAAGCAGCATCACCACGCTCTCCACCACGATCAGATCACGCGCTGCAATCGACTGGAAGACAAGCCGCCCGAGGCCGGGCAGGTAGAACACATTTTCAATGATAATCGCCCCCGCCAGCAAAAAGGAAAACTGCAAGCCGATGATCGTCAGCACAGGGATCAAAGCATTGCGCAAAGCATGCCGCCACAGGGCCTGCCTGCGGCTCAGCCCCTTGGCGCGCGCAGTGCGGATGTAATCTTCCCCCAGCGTGTCCAGAAGTGAGGAGCGCATCACCCGCGCCAGGATACTCGCCTGCGGCAGTGCCAGCGCAATGGCAGGCAACGTCAGGCTCTTCACAGCCGCAAAAAAGCCCGCGTCCCAGCCTGCAAACCCGCCCGCCGAAAACCAGCGCAGGTTGATGGCAAAAAACAGAACCATCAGCATCGCAAACCAGAAATTCGGGATCGCCACACCCAGCTGCGTGAACCCCATCACCAGCACATCCGCGAAGCTGCCGCGCTTGCTTGCTGCCCAAATCCCTGCCGGAAAGGCAATCAGCGTGCTCAATGTCAGCGCATAGATCGCCAGCGGCAGGCTGATCCACATGCGCTCGCCAATCATCTCGCTCACAGGCGTGCGGTAGGTGTAGGAAGTGCCAAAATCACCNGTCAGCATCCCGCCGACCCAGGCAAAGTAGCGCTCAAGCAATGTGCCGTTCAGCCCCAGCTGCTCGCGCAGCGCAGCCAGCGTGTCTTCCTGCGCATTCANGCCCAACATATAGGCCGCAGGGTCGCCCGGCACGACCTCGACAAACAGGAAGATCACAACAGAGGCAACCGCCAGCGAGACCAGCAGCGAGATCAGGCGCTTGATAACAAATCTCAGCATGCGCCCCGCCCGCTCTTTCTTTTTGCTCTAAATATCCAAATCCAGCGCCCGCAAACCGCGCAGACGCTGGCTTTGTGGCTCATTCGGCCCAGTAAACACCCGTCATGTCATTGGCCTGCGTTGGTGCGTTCTCCCAAAGCCCGCGCACACCCGCTTTGGCAATGGTCGGAATGGCCAGCTGAAAGAGGTACCCGTTCACATAGTCGCCCGAAATCTTGCGCTGCATCGCCTCCAGAAGCGCCGAACGCTTGGCTGGGTCGGCCTCGGCCTCAAGCTCGGTGTTCATGGCTTGGAATTCGGCATCATCATATTGGAAGTAATAATCAGGCCGCGCATAAATCCCGATATCCATCGGCTCGGTGTGGCTCACAATCGTGAGGCCAAAGTCCTTGCCCTTGAACACCTCTTCCAGCCACTGCGCCCACTCCAGATTGGTGATCTCGGTCTGAATGCCCACGTCGCGCAGCTGTGCGGCAATAATCTCTCCGCCACGGCGCGCATAAGAGGGCGGCGGCAGCTTGAGCGTGGTAGTAAACCCGTCTGCAAAGCCCGCTTCAGCCAGCAGCGCTTTTGCCTTTTCAGGGTCATAGGCGCTGCCTGCCGTCAGGTCGATATAGTCGGGGTTGTGCGGCGCAAAATGCGTGCCAATCGGTGTGCCAAGGCCAAACATCGCCCCGTCAATAATAGCCTGACGATCTATCGCATGGGCCAGCGCTTCGCGCACCTTCACGTTGTCAAAGGGTGGCATCTTGTTGTTGGTCGAGAGGATCGTTTCGCCCTCGGTATTGCCCACAATCACCTGAAAGCGCGCATCCGCTTCAAACTGCGGCACGTTCTCGGGCGCGGGGTAGCCCGCAAACACATCCACATCTTCGGCCATAACAGAGGCAAAGGCCGCTGTCGGATCGGCAATAAACTTGAAGGTCACTTTGTCGAGCTTGGCTGGCGTGCCCCAGTAGTCAGGGTTGCGCGTCAGCGTGATGTTGTCGCCCTGCACCCAGTTGTCAAACTTGAAAGCGCCCGTGCCCACTGGCGCCTGCTTGATGTTTTCAATGCTCTCCGGCGCGACAATCACAGCATCGCCCCACGCAAGGTTAAAGAGGAGCGAGCCATTGGGTGCGCTCAGCGTGATCTTCACAGTGCTGGCGTCTACGGCCTCCACCTCGGCAATGCTCGCAAACAGCGCTTTCTGCGCATTGGCGCTGTCTTCGGCGCGCGCGCGGTCAAGGCTGAACTTTACGTCCTCCGCGTCCATCGTGGTTCCGTCGTGAAAGGTCACGCCCTCGGCCAGCTTGAACGTATAGGTCAGCCCGTCGTCCGACACCTCCCAGCTCTGTGCCAGCCCCGCGATGATCGCGCCATCCGAGGCAAAGCGCGTCAGCCCCTCAAACACGTTCGCATAAAGCACACTGTCAATCGCGCCTGCGGCAGCGCTTGTCGGGTCAAGGTGGGGCGGCTCAAGCTGCATGGCGAGCGTAATGTCACTCTTGGCCGTGGCTGCGCCTGCCACCATCATCGCCAGCGCGCTGGCTGTCGCAAACTTCATGAGTTTCATCGGCTCTCTCCCTGTGCTCGGGCTGCTCCCCAGCCCGTTTGGGTTAAGTTTGCCCTTCAAAGGGCTGCCTGTTCAAGTGCAATCTCCAAAACCCGCCGTAGGGTGGGTGCAAACCCACCATCACAGAGCGCTCGATTAACCAGATTTCCTTAACAGACATTAACGTTTTGGCGGTGCACGCATGGTGCACGCCCGGTGCACGCTTTTCACCCCCCTCGACTCTGCGGTTTGAAACCCGTTAACCCTACCGCGCGCTGCGTTCGCTGTCGCGCCCGTCCAGAAGCTCCAGAAGGCTCAGCGCCATCACCTGCGCACTGCTCACCATCTCGTCAATTCCGACATATTCGTCAGGCTTATGCGCAAGGTCGAGAATCCCGGGGCCATAGGCGATACAGTTTTTCAGCCGTCCGATACGGTCAATGTGNTTTTGGTCATAAGTCCCTGGAGACACAACATAATCTGCCTCTCGCCCCATGACCTCGGCAATAGACCGCGCCACCGATTGCACGACAGGCGCGCTCTTGTCTGTCATGCTCGGAAGCACACGTTGCAGCTCGCGCACATTGAACGTGAAGTTCTCCCGCTCGGCCTGCACATGACGCAAGAGCCCGTGAATTTCCTCCTGCACCTCGTCAATATCCTCCTCAATCAGGAAGCGGCGGTCGATCACCATACGGCAGCTGTCAGGCACACAAGGGCTTGGCAAACCAGTATAATCCGCCACCTGCTCGGCCTCGCCCCCATGAATGGAGTTGATGTTCATCGTGCTTTGCTTGGCCCCGTCAGGCACCACAGGCATATCTGTGCGCTTCTGTGCCAAAGCAGGAAAAAGCGTGCGCTCCATCTCGCTCACAACCGCCCCCATGTGGCGCACGGCACAGTCACCCAAAAAGGGCATGGAGCCATGCGCAATCTCGCCATAGGTCTCGATTTCGGCCCACCAGACACCTCTGTGTCCCAGGCAGATACGGTCGTGCCCCAGCGGTTCGGGAATGATCACATGCTGCACTTTTTCGGGGTTAAAGAAGCCTTTCTCCGCCAGATAGGCCACGCCGCCAAAGCCGCCGCTCTCTTCGTCAGCTGTGCCCGATATCTCGATCGCCCCAGCAAAATCGGGGCAAACGTCGATGAAAGCCTCTGCCGCAATGATGCTCGCAGCCAGCCCGCCTTTCATATCACAAGCGCCGCGCCCGTAGACCTTGCCGTCATGCACCTCGCCGCCAAACGGGTCACGCGTCCAGCCGCGGCCCACTTCGACAATATCGATATGGCTGTTGAAGTGGACACATTCGCCGCCGCGCGCGCCTTCTTTGCGCGCCACAATGTTCCAGCGCGGGTACTTATCCGAATCGCCCACAGCCCCCAGCGCACGCACCAGTTCCGTGTGGAAACCCTTCTTTAACAATCGGCGGTCAAGATACTCGCATATCTCGCGATAGTTTTCCCCCGGCGGATTCAACGTCGGAATTTGAATGAGGTCCTGACACAAAGACACCAGATCATCCCGCCGTGCGGCAATCTCTGCGCTCAATCTGTCTGCAAGGGTCATAGCGCGCCTCCTACAAGCGTTTTTACAAACGTCTCAGAGGCGCACTATGCGAAGCTGGGTCAGCTTGTTCAAGAGCGGCTTACAGCGCGCCCTCGGCCGCGGCCCGAATAGCGCTGATGTTTTCGCCGTAAACCTCGGGGTGCTCGACCGAGCCACCCCGGAAGACAGCAGAGCCCGCAACAAGCACATCCGCCCCAGCGGCCGCCATAAGCGGCGCAGTTGTCGGGTCCATGCCACCATCGATCTCGATGTGAATTTCGCGGTCACCGATCATCTCGCGCAGGCTGCGCACCTTGGATGTCATGTCGATATATTTTTGCCCGCCAAAGCCGGGGTTTACCGTCATCACGCAAATAATATCAGTCAAATCAAGAAGATGCGCGACAGCCTCCGCTGGCGTGCCGGGGTTCAGAGCCACGCCGGCCTGCATCCCTGCGCCCTTGATCGCCTGCAACGTGCGGTGAATATGCGGCCCCGCCTCGATATGCGCCGTCAACACATCAGCGCCGGCATCGGCGTAGGCATCAATATATTGATCAACAGGTGAAATCATCAGGTGAACATCCATCACCGTCTTCACATGCGGGCGAAACGCCTTCACAGCCATGGGGCCAAATGTGAGGTTGGGCACAAAGTGTCCATCCATCACATCAATATGCACCCAATCCGCGCCTTGCGCCTCAATGGCCTGTATTTCCTGGCCAAAGTTGGCAAAATCCGCGCTCAGAATAGAGGGCGCAATTTTGATATTACGTTCAAACATCGAGTGATCCATTGTCATAGCGCTTGGCCATTTCATCCATAGACACAGGCTTCAGCTTGCCTGCGTTGCCTGCCGTTCCAAAGCGCTCAAAGCGGTCAAGGCAGACCCGTTCCATCTCTTCCATCGCTGGGATCATGAACTTGCGCGGGTCAAATTCTTTTGGCATTTCCTTGGCAATCTTGCGCCATGTCCCTGTAATGGCCATGCGGTTGTCTGTGTCGATATTGACCTTGCGCACACCCGATTTGATGCCGCGTTCAATCTCCTCCACAGGCACACCATAAGTCTGGGGCATCTCGCCGCCAAACGCGTTGATCAGGTCCTGCAAATGCTGCGGCACACTTGAGGAGCCATGCATCACAAGATGCACATTGGGGATCTTAGCGTGGATCTCTTCAATCCGCTTGATCGCAAGGGTTTCACCCGTAGGCTTCTTTGAAAATTTGTAAGCGCCGTGGCTCGTGCCACAGGCAATCGCCAGCGCATCAACCTGCGTCAGCTTCACAAATTCTGCGGCCTCGTCAGGGTCGGTCAAAAGCTGCTCTTCGCTCAACTTCCCGCTGGCGCCAGAGCCGTCTTCTTCAGCCGCTTCACCCGTTTCAAGGCTGCCCAAAACGCCAAGCTCGCCCTCGACAGAGGCCCCGACCCAATGCGCCATCTTCGCCACTTTGGCTGTGATATCAACGTTGTAATCCCAGTCTGCAGGCGTCTTCATATCCGCCTCAAGCGAGCCGTCCATCATCACCGAGGTGAAGCCATGCTTGATGGCAGAAAGACAGGTCTGCTCGTTGTTGCCGTGGTCCTGGTGCATGCAGAGCGGAATATCAGGATACATCTCGGCCAAGGCGCGAATGATATGCGCCAGCATCACATCGCCCGCATAGGCCCGCGCGCCGCGGCTCGCTTGCATGATCACAGGCGCATTGGCCTTTTCAGCGGCCTTCATAATGGCCAGCCCCTGCTCCATGTTGTTGATGTTGAAAGCAGGCACGCCGTAGTCGTTTTCAGCGGCATGGTCGAGCAATTGGCGAAGGGTGATAAGAGCCATCAGGAACCTCGTGATGATAAAAGCAGAATTTCCCCTGCCTTATCATGCCTCCCGCCAAAAGAGCCAGCATGTTAGCGAAAACACCACATCATACAGCCTCTGCTCTTTCTTTTTGCTCCAAATATCCCGGGGGGTCTGGGGGACTGGTCCCCCAGCGGGTCGGATTTGCAAAGCAAATTCGAAATCAGCCTTCGTAATGCTCCCGCACCCGAGTCACCTCATCGCTTGATCCAAAGATCAAAGGCGTACGCGCGTGCAGCTCGGGCGCGGTCTTGTCCAGAATGCGTGTGGTTCCGTCATGCGCCAGCCCACCTGCCTGCTCGATCAGAAAGGCAATCGGCGCACATTCATAGAGCATCCGCAACCGCCCCTGCGCATAGCCTTCGCGCGCGTCCGACGGATAAAGGAAGACACCGCCGCGCGTCAGAATACGGTGGGTTTCGGCCACAAGGCTCGCCACCCAGCGCATATTCATGTTCTTGCCTTTTGCACCGGTCTCACCCGCCTCACATTCTTCGACATAGGCTTTCGCCCCCGCCACCCAGTGGCGGCGGTTGCTGGCGTTGATCGCATATTCTTTCGTTGCAGCAGGGATTTGCTTGCCCTGCTCCACAAGCACAAACGCGCCCGTGGCAGGGTCCATCGCATAGATCAGCACACCGTCCCCAAAGGTCACGGCCATGCCCGTTTGCGGCCCAAAGACAATATATCCGCCTGCCACTTGCTCGCGGGCCGGGCGCAAGAAGCTTTCCTCCGCGCCATCCTTCGCCTCAAAAATGGAGAAAATCGTCCCGATCGAGACATTCACATCAATGTTGGACGAGCCATCCAGCGGGTCAATCGCCAGCGCATATTTCCCTGTGCCAAGGTCGAGGACACCCTCTTGCTCTTCAGAGGCGTAGTAGCGCACCGCCGTATCCCGCAGGGCCGCCTCAAACATTTCATCCGCCATAACGTCGAGCGCTTTCTGCCCGTCGCCATCGCTGTTTTCGCCCACTTCTTCGCTCAGTGAGGCGCCCAATGCCCCCCGCGCGATAATACCCGCCACCTCACGGCCCACACGGGTGAGCGCCTCCATCACAGGTAGCAAATCGGCAGGGATGTGATCGGGTGAAAGTGACATGAGCTGATTCCTTTGAACTGACTGGGCTTTCCTATCACAGATTTTGATCAGGAATTGAATCCCCCAAGAATTCAGCGCAAGTTGCCGTGTCATCTTAAAGGAGCACAGCATCATGGGCCTGAGATTTTTCTCCGACAAAAAGCGCCCGCTTCATCTGGGCAACTACCCCTTGGAGAAGCTCGCACGCCGTGATGCCCTGCCTGGCCTTGACGGCCTGACGCCCCGCGCAGCGCTCAGCTACCACCGCCCCGACGCGCCCGAAAGCATCGTCAACGCCATGGGCGAGTTCGCCGCCATGCTCGATGCCATCCGCGATGGCTTTGTCAACAAAGCGCAAGCCGGCATCCCTGATTGTCCTATCGCGCGCGCCGAGCACCTGAAGTCTTTTGCCTACTTCAACGATATGTCCATGGTGGGCACAGGCCCGCTGCCTGCCTCTGCATGGCTGCCAGAGCCGCGCCACAACCGCGACATCGCCCGCCTCGCCGAAGCGCTCAAAACACGCCAGACCAAGACATTGGCCTCTGGCATTGATCTCATCATGGCCGACTTGCGCGACAGCATGTCAGCCCCCTCCCGCGACATATCCGGCCACAAAAACTGCCTCGTCTTTCTCGTGGAATACAACCGCGATCCACGCGCCGACGAGGCAGGCTCTGACTGGATCTTGGATGCCCAAGCCCAGCGTGCAGCGCTCTTGGGGGCCGAGACGGCCACGGTTCTGGCAAACTATATCCGCCTGCTCGGCTTTGATGCGCGCGCCCATACCGAAACCTCGACCGAGTTTGACTTGGGCCAGCTCGCCGTTGCCGCAGGCCTTTGCACTGTAGAAAGTGGCAAGGCCAGCGCCCCTTGGCTTGGCACACGCTTCGGCATCGCCGCGGTCAGCACCGATATGCCGCTCGCCCACGACAAGCCTCTCGCGCCATGGGCCGATCAAGCCAGGTTTGCCCCCGGCTGGTGGCTCGGCCTCGGCCACGCCAAATCCGCGCTCAACCGTGATCCTTACGCAAAGCGTGACTACGCCATGGGCGCGCATCCTTTCGAGCGCCTCAAGCGCGTGGAGGATCCGACAACCTATATCGACGAGGCCCGCGTTGCCCGTGTCCCCAAGCGCACCGATATGTTTGCGCGCGCGCAATTTGGCGATATGGGCAAGAGCCTGCAAAACGTGGCCAAGGGTGGCTACTATGTGCGCAAAACAGCCCCCAGCAGCGCCCAGCGCCGCGCGCTCGGCGCCTTTGTCTTGCTGCAAGATGGCGAAAGCGCCGCTGGCCCCAAGCCCCGAGATGCTGCCCGCAACGCGGCCAACATCAAGGCCGCGAGCTACTTTCTCAGTGCCGACGCTGTCGGCCTGTCGCGCTGCCCTGACTGGACATGGTATAGTCATGACGCCACGGGCGAGGCGATCGTGCCGCAGCATGATCAGGCGATTTCGATGATCATTGATCAGGGCTATTCCACCACCGAAGGCTCCTCGGGCGATGACTGGATCGCGGTGGCGCAATCCATGCGCGCCTACCTGCGCTTTTCGCTTCTTGGCGGAGTCATTGCACAGCACATCCGCAACCTTGGCTACAAGGCCAAGGCCCATACGGTGATGGACGGGGAAGTGCTCCAGCCGCCCTTGCTCCTGCTTGCAGGGCTGGGAGAAGTCAGCCGCATCGGCGAGGTGATCCTCAACCCCTATCTGGGGCCGCGCCTCAAGTCAGGCGTCATCACAACAGATATGCCCATGGACCATGACAAGCCGATTGATTTCGGCCTGCAAGCCTTTTGCGAAGCCTGCAACAAATGCGCCCGCGAATGCCCGTCAGGGGCCATCACCGCTGGGCCCAAGCTCATGTTCAACGGCTATGAAATCTGGAAATCCGACAGCCAGAAATGCACCACCTACCGCGTGACAACCAAAGGCGGTGCCATGTGTGGCCGCTGTATGAAAACCTGCCCATGGAACCTTGAGGGCCTCTTCGCCGAAGCGCCCTTCCGCTGGGCTGCCTCCAACATCCCCAAGCTCGCCAAGCCCTTGGCAAAGCTTGACGACATGCTCGGTAACGGCGGACTGAATGACGTGAAAAAATGGTGGTGGGATATCGAGCTTCAGGAAGATGGCAGCTATCGCCCGACATCACACGAGGTCAACCGCCGCGATCTGCAACGCGATCTTGACCTGAAATACGAAGACCAGACCCTCGCTGTCTATCCAGCCCCTCTCGCCCCACACCCCTACCCCTACCCTTTCCCGATGGATCGCGAAGCAGGCATCAAAGCCTACGAGGCGCTGGTCACGGCAGGCACGTATAAAAAGCGCATCGCCGCTGGCGATATGTCAGTGGTCCACAGCTACACCAACGACACGGCTTCCCCCGTGATGCGCCTCACGCTCACGAAGGCCGAGGCCATGACAGCCGATGTCACCAAATACGAGTTCAGCACCGACGATGGCACGCCCCTGCCCGCATGGTCTGCGGGCGCCCATCTTGATATCCTCGTCTCACCCGAGTTCCTGCGCCAATACTCCATGTCTGGTGACCCTGCCGACCGCAGCAAATATCAGATCGGTGTGTTGCGCGAAGACGCAGGCCGCGGCGGCTCGGCCCTCATGCACCGCATCTTCACAGAAGGGCGAAAGGTGTTTGTCTCCTACCCGATCAACCACTTTCATCTGGATGAAACCGCCACCAAAACCTACCTCATGGGCGGCGGTATCGGCGTCACCCCGATGATCGCGTTTGCCCATCGCCTGCACGCCTTGGGGCGTGACTTTGCGCTGCACTACTCTTCTGCTTCGCGCGCTTCGGCAGGCTATCTGGATGATCTTGCCGCCATGCCATGGGCCGACAAGGTGCATTACCACTTCTCCGATGAAGGCTCCCGCGCCGATCTGGACGCGATCCTTGCAGGCTATAGCAGCGGCGCACATGTCTACACCTGCGGCCCAACGCGCTACATGGACGGGGTGATAGAGGCCGCCACGCGCCAAGGCTTCCCCGAAGAGGCGCAACACCTTGAGTATTTCTCCGTGCCCGAGCAACCCGACTATGTGAACCATGCTTTCACGCTCAAGCTTAAAGATGGCCGCTTGCTTGAGGTCCCTGCAGATAAGCTCGCGACAGATGTTCTGACAGAGAACGGCATCGCGATTGATGTGAAATGCACCGATGGCCTGTGTGGCGTGTGCAAATGCGGGCTGGTCGCAGGCGAGGTTGAGCACCGCGACTTTGTGCTTTCTGCCAAACAGCGCGAAAGTGAGGTGATCCTCTGCCAATCGCGCGCCGCCAAAGCGGGCGGGGTTATCGAGATCGATCTCTAGCGCCGCAACGTCAAATCAGGCCCGAGACGAAACGGGCTTGGAGACTCTCGCCCACCGAGGTTAGGCTTCTTTAAAAGCGCAGATAAGCGTTCCAAAAGGGAGGAGCCCCGATGAAGGGTATGATGATGCAGCAGGCGCTGCTGATCAGTGACATTCTGAGCTATGCCGCCGAGGCCCATGGCGACAGCGAGATCATCTCGGTGCGCACTGAGGGCGACATTCACCGCCAGACCTACAGCGAAACAGCCGCGCGCACAGCACAGCTGGCCCACGCTCTGCGCGCTCAAGGCGTCACATTGGGCGACCGCGTGGCAACATTGGCATGGAACGGCTACCGCCATTTCGAGCTTTACTATGCTGTCTCGGGCATCGGC
>P_2C_Liq_3_UnCtyDRAFT_100471_pt1 | contig 12133 bp, 11 predicted proteins | sample Pon2CUnioCityCA_3_FD_9720 | JGI IMG/M metagenome (IMG submission 9720)
CTGACCCCCGAGATAGAACCGCTCTCTCTAGACGAGGCCTTCATGGATCTCACAGGCACAGCCCGCCTGCATGGCCGCCCCCCCGCCGTGATGCTGGCGCATCTGATCAAACGCATGAACACCGAGCTGGGGCTCTCCGGCTCCATTGGCCTGTCTCACAACAAGTTCCTCGCCAAAGTCGCCTCCGATCTGGACAAGCCCAAAGGCTTTTCCGTCATTGGCCGCGCCGAAACAGCCGATTTCCTGCGCGACAAACCCGTGCGCCTCATCTGGGGGGTCGGTGCAGTGTCCCAAGCGGCTCTGGACAAGGCAGGCATCCACCTCTTCTCCGATCTGCTCCGCTGGAGCGAGGCCGACCTCACCGCGCGCTTTGGCTCTATGGGCACACGGCTCTATCACCTCGCACGCGGCGAAGACCGCCGCCGCGTGTCCGCCCATGCGCCCGTGAAGTCCATCTCCAAAGAAACCACCTTCTTTGAAGACACCTCCGATCGCGACCTGCTCGATGGCCACCTCTGGCGCTTGGCCGAACAAGTCTCTGACCGCGCCAAAGCCCGCGGCCTTGCAGGCCAGACCGTCACGCTCAAGCTCAAAACATCCAGCTTCAAAAGCATCACCCGCCGCCAAACCCTGCATGACGCCACCCAAATGGCAGATACCATCTATCGCACCGCGCGCGCGCTCTTTGATCAGGCCGCCAGCGCCGCGCCCTTCCGCCTCATCGGCACAGGCCTCTCGGGCCTTGTTCCCGCCCATGATGCCGACCGCTCCCATGACCTGCTCGACCCTGACGCAGCCAAACGCTCCGACATCGAGCGCGCCACCGATGAAATCCGCAAAAAATTCGGCAAGGACTCCATCCTCAAAGGCCGCGCCCTGCGCTAGAGCGGGCAAGACAGCCTCAAACGCGTCCTGCCCTTTCTTTTTGCCACAAATATCCTGGGGGGAGCGCGAGGGGGGCAAAGCCCCTCTCGCCCGCCGCGATTTGGCGTAGCCAAAGCGCAAAGCCTGAGGTCTTCACCCTGTCCATACTGGTGTATGCACAGCCTGCCACATAGCCTGCCCTACAGCAAAACTCAGTCTTTTGCACCCGCCTCCAGCATCCGCACTTCCCGCTGCGGGAAGGGGATCGAAATGTCATTTTCCTGAAACTTGTCCCAAAGCGCGAGATAGACATTGCCGCGAATATTGGTCAGCCCGCCCGTCGGGTCCTTGATCCAGAACCGCAGGATATAGTCCACCGAACTGTCGCCAAACCCGACAATATGACAGACGGGCGCTTTATGGCTCAACACACGGTCAACCCCTTTCGCNGCCTCAATCGCCAGCGCGCGCACCTTGTGCGGGTCGTCGCCGTAAGCCGTGCCGAAATAGATATCGAGCCGCACGAAATCATCCGAGTGCGACCAGTTCACAACCTGNCCCGTGATAAGATCTTCGTTTGGAATCAGATACTCGCGCCCGTCACGCGTGACAACCGAGGTGTAGCGCGCGCCCAGCGTNTTGATCCAGCCAAAGGTCTCGCCAAGGCTGATCACATCCCCGGGCTTGATCGACTTGTCGAGCAGAATGATCACCCCCGAGACGAGGTTGGAGACCACTTTTTGCAGACCAAAACCAAGGCCGACACCAATCGCACCAGAGAGAACAGCAAGCCCCGTCAGGTCAACACCTGTGGCGCGCAGGCCCACAAATAGCGCAAGACCATAGAGGCCCACCTGTGCAAACTTGATCACCAGAACCTGCATCGACGGGCTGATATCTTCGTTGCGCCGCACCCCGCTGGCCATAGTTTTTGACACGAACCGCGCAAGGAAAAACAGCACCCCCAGCGTGAAAACCGCCTGCACCACAGTCCAGAGCGAAAGCCGCAAACTGCCCAGCTCGATGGCGGCAGAATCCAGCAGGCTTTGAGCCTCTTCCGTCACCCCAAGGATCACAAGCGTCGCCCAGGTCCAGCCCGCATAGCGCACAACACTGCGCAAAAAACCGTTGTTTATCAGCCGTGTGACCACAGCAATCATGAGCCACGCCAAAGCAAGGTTGGCAATCACACCCAAGAGATAGGAGCGCGAGGGCCATGTCATTTCCCGCATGATCCAGACAAGCGGGAACAGGATGGCCACAAAGGAAATCAGCCGCAAGCGCCGTTGTAACACCAGCAAGAACCGCAGGCGCCACTTGGGCCAGTTCTCCAGCGTGCGCATCCATTCCCGGGTCGGCTCGGCCAACACCTTGCCAACAATATGCGCCACAACAAACACACCAAGCGCAATCATAAGCTGATAGGCGTTCCACGGGCGTAACAGCCCCTCCAGAAACCCTTGTGCCTGATCCGCCAGCGACAGGGCAATCTGCTGCGCTTCGACAACAACATCCCCGACCGGCTCGGCAGGGGCCGCAGCTTCAGCGGCAACGCTGGTTTCTGTGAGTGTTTCGTTTTCCATATCCGACCGTTTTTTCTTTTAAACTCGCACGACAGGCCCCAAGCGGCAAGGGCGGCAGAGCCCTGCCCTGATCAAACGCTTGCGAGACTCGGGGCCAGCCTGTATCTGCTATCTCATGACACGGATTTTTGACCTCGACGACCGCGCGCGCTTGCGCGAACGTTTCTTCTCTGAAGAGCGCGTCGTTGCCGCGTGCCTCTGAGCGCGCCGCGCCAAAACCCTTCAACATTTCTCAACACGGGAGAGGACCACATGTCCCCCAAAACACTCTATGACAAAATCTGGGATGCCCACGTCGCCCACGAAGCCGAAGACGGCACCTGCCTTTTGTATATCGACCGCCACCTTGTTCACGAAGTGACAAGCCCGCAGGCTTTTGAAGGCCTTCGCATGACAGGTCGCAAAGTGCGCGCGCCAGAAAAAACCATCGCTGTGCCCGATCACAACGTCCCCACGACGCTGGATCGCGCCAAAGGCATCGAAAACGAAGAAAGCCGCATTCAGGTCGATGCGCTGGATAAGAACGCCAAAGAATTCGGCGTGCACTATTATCCAGTCTCCGATGTGCGCCAAGGCATCGTCCACATCGTTGGCCCCGAACAGGGCTGGACGCTCCCGGGCATGACCGTGGTGTGTGGTGACAGCCACACCGCCACCCACGGCGCGTTTGGCGCACTGGCACACGGCATCGGCACCTCCGAAGTCGAGCACGTTCTGGCCACGCAAACGCTGATCCAGAAAAAGTCCAAAAACATGAAAGTCGAGATCACCGGCAAGCTCAAGCCGGGTGTGACAGCCAAAGACATCACCCTTGCCGTCATCGGCGAGACAGGCACGGCCGGCGGCACAGGCTATGTGATCGAATATTGCGGTGAAGCGATCCGCGATCTTTCCATGGAAGGCCGCATGACAGTCTGCAACATGGCCATCGAGGGCGGCGCGCGCGCTGGTCTCATCGCGCCTGACGAGACAACATACGCCTATGTCAAAGGCCGCCCCCACGCCCCCAAAGGGGCTCAGTGGGACGCTGCCCTGAACTGGTGGAAGACCCTCTTCACGGATGAAGACGCTGTCTTTGACAAAGTCGTCACACTCAAGGCCGAAGATATCCAGCCAGTTGTGACATGGGGCACCTCCCCCGAAGACGTCTTGCCCATCACAGGCACAGTGCCATTCCCCGAAGACTTCAAAGGCGGCAAAGTCGACGCTGCCAAACGCGCACTTGAGTATATGGGCCTGACCGCCGGCCAGAAGCTCACCGATATCGAGATCGACACGGTCTTCATCGGCTCTTGCACAAACGGCCGCATCGAAGACTTGCGCGCCGCTGCCGCGATCCTGAAAGGCAAGAAAATCGCCGTAAAACGCGCGATGATCGTGCCGGGCTCAGGCCTTGTGCGCGCACAGGCCGAAGAAGAGGGGCTGGCTGACATCTTTATCGAAGCTGGCTTTGAATGGCGCCTTGCGGGTTGCTCCATGTGCCTCGCAATGAACCCTGACCAGCTGGCCGAGGGAGAGCGTTGCGCTGCAACCTCCAACCGCAATTTCGAAGGCCGCCAAGGCTACAAGGGCCGCACGCACCTCGTGTCGCCGGCCATGGCCGCCGCCGCCGCCCTCACAGGCAAGCTCACAGACGTTCGGGAGATGATGTAATGGATAAGTTTGACAAACTCTCAGGCATCGCCGCGCCGATGCCGCTGGTCAATATCGACACCGATATGATCATTCCCAAAGTGTTTCTCAAGTCGATCGCCCGCACAGGCTTTGGCAAAAACCTCTTTGACGAGATGCGCTACAACCGCGACGGCAGCGAGATCGCTGATTTCGTGCTCAACAAGCCTGCCTACCGCGACGCGCAGATCCTTGTCGCAGGTGATAACTTCGGCTGCGGTTCTTCACGCGAGCACGCCCCATGGGCGCTGGCCGATTTCGGCATCAAAGCGGTTGTCTCAACCTCTTTTGCCGACATCTTTTACAACAACTGCTTCAAAAACGGCATCCTGCCCATCGTTCTGCCCCAAGAGGCTGTCGATGTGCTGATGCAAGACGCAGAAAAAGGGGCCAACGCGCGCATGGAGATCGATCTGGAAGCCCAGACCGTGACCACCTCCGAAGGTGAGAGCTTTGCCTTTGAAGTCGATAGCTTCAAAAAACACTGCCTCATGAACGGGCTTGATGACATCGGCCTGACCATGGAGAAGGCCGCATCCATCGACACATTCGAGGCGCAGGCCGCTCAATCGCGCCCTTGGGTCTAAGCACATAGCGAGCGGCTGCGGGAACACTCTCGCAGCCGCTTTCTGACACTTTGATTAAAACTTAGTGAACCTGCCCCTATGGGCAAACACAGCCGATCTCACCAAATGTAGTAAAACTGTTTTGGCTTGCCACATTTGTGATCCGCGAATGATGCAATCTCGCACCACTTCTTCCCTTAAAGCGCCCTATTTCCGAGCTCTTATCAGTCCATGACTTGAGCTGAGAATCGAAAGAAGGCAAAAATTGGGCAAGATTGAGGCATACCGCCATAAAGAGCGGATTCAAGTTGGAACAAGGACACGGCATCGCATCGTGACCGACCAAGTTGGAAGGATTGGGTAGTGTTTACACGAGTGACTGGCGCAGTTTTACGCGCACTGTTGATGGCTTTGCTGATCGCGATGCCGTCGCTTCTGCTTCCGAACGTCAGCGCTGATACCAGCCAGATCACAGTTCTGGTCGCGCTTCTGGCGTTCCTGATGACATTCATCGAGTACTACAGCCAATATCCTTCGATCATCGAGTTTCGCTACGCCTCCCCGTTCAACAGGCTGCGCTTTCTGGCGCTCTTTGTCACGGTGACGCTTTTGTCCGTCATACTGGCGAGCACATCTGCAGCCAGCGGCATGGCAGGCGCGCTCCACCAGATCGGCACAGCATGGGGCGCGGCCCTGGATTTCCCGTTTTCACCCGTGCGCCTTGTCGTGCTCATGATGCCCGAGCAAGCCTCTGATGCGCTGCTCACATCCGTGCGCACCTCTGCGGGTATTTCCTACATGGTTTCGCTCGTGACACTCTTTATCTTTGTCACGATGGTGCGCCTCATGGGGTGGCCCACCCGCAACCGTGCGTTCAATGTCTGGATCAACCTGCCGCTGTTTGACCCGACAGCCGGCGGAGATGTGGTTCACCGCCTCAAACGCGATGCAGGTCTTAACATTGTGTTAGGGATTTTGCTGCCATTCTTGATCCCAGCCGTGGTGAAAGCTGCATCAAGCTTCATTGACCCGATCTCGATGCAGAATCCACAGACCTTAATCTGGACGATGAGTGCATGGGCCTTTCTTCCTGCCAGTATGATCATGCGTGGCATAGCCATGGGCCGGATCGCAGAACTGATCGAAGAAAAGCGCAACCGCGCCTACTCAGAAGCCGAAAAGAACGGGCTGCACGCCGCCTCTGCCTAGGCCTTCTGGCCCTTCTGTTCTTGACGTGTGGCGCCCCACTCTGGGCCGCAGAGCTGCGCGTAGCCTTTTACAGCGCAGGGCTGTCCCGCAAAGGCCCCGGCCTTCTTTTGCGAGACATCCGCCGCGAAGAGGCGCAAGTGCGCGCCGCACGCGATGTGATCCAGACCATCAACCCCGATATACTCATCATATCAGACTTTGACTATGACGCCGAGCTGACCGCGCTGACAGCCTTTGCCGAGCTGCTGGCCAAAGCTGGTGCGCCCTACCCCCACCGCTTCGCACGCCGCCCCAATACAGGCTGGGCCACAGGGCTTGATATGGACGGCGACGGCAAGCGCGGCACAGCCCGTGATGCACAAGGCTTTGGCGCCTTCGCTGGGCAAGGCGGGCTGGCAATCCTGTCGCGCTACCCGTTTGATGAAGCAGGCTTGCAAGACTTCTCGGCTCTGCTCTGGCGGGATGCGCCCGAAGCGCTCCTGCCCACCCATGCCGATGGCGCGCCCTTCCCGTCCAAAGAGGCGCTCGCAGTGCAGCGCCTGTCCACAACAGCACATTGGGCCTTACCCGTCGCGATAGAGCGCAAAACCCTCACGCTGCTTGTCTCTCAAGCCACACCGCCCGTCTTTGACGGCGACGAAGACCGCAACGGAAAGCGCAACCATGACGAAAACGCACTTTGGCTGCACCACATCGAAGGCAGGTTCGGCACGCCTCCCTCTGGCCCCTTTGTTCTTGCGCTTGGCAGCAATCTTGACCCCGCCGATGGCGCGGGCCACCGCGGGGCGATGCATGCTCTGCTCACGCATCCAAAGCTTCAAGACCCGCGCCCCAAAAGCACGGGTGGCCGTTTGGCCGCCACGCCAAACCAGCTGGGTGACCCCGCGCTTGATACGGCAGACTGGCGCGAGCCGACCGCCGAACAGTTTGGGCCCGGCAACATGCGGGTTGATTTCGTGCTGCCCTCTGCCGAGATCACCGTGACAGATGCGGGTGTGTTCTGGCCCGCCCCCGAGCAAACAGGCCACGCGCTTGCCCTTGCCGCAAGCCGCCACCGCCTCGTTTGGGTTGATCTGGCCCTGCCCTAGCGGCTTATGTTTCTTGACCCGCCCCGCGCCAGCCGCTAGCTCAGAGCCAACAGATCAACACGAGGAACCACATCATGAGCAACCCTTCGCTTCTTATCCTGCCAGGTGACGGCATCGGCCCCGAAGTTATGGCCGAAGTCCGCAAGGTCATCGACTGGTACGGCGCAAACCGTGGCGTCACGTTCGATGTCAGCGAAGACCTCGTCGGCGGTTGCGCCTATGATGTGCACGGCACACCGCTGCATGACGACACAATGGCCAAAGCCCAAGAGGTCGACGCCGTTCTCCTCGGCGCGGTTGGCGGCCCGAAGTATGACAACCTCGACTTCTCCGTTAAGCCCGAGCGTGGCCTCTTGCGCCTGCGCAAGGAAATGGACCTCTTCTCAAACCTGCGCCCCGCACAATGCTTTGATGCGCTGGCCGACTTCTCATCTTTGAAAAAAGATGTGGTCGCAGGCCTCGACATCATGATCGTGCGCGAACTGACGTCAGGTATCTATTTTGGCGAGCCACGCGGGATTTTTGAAGAAGGCAACGAGCGCGTTGGCATCAACACGCAGCGCTACACCGAGTCAGAGATCGCCCGCGTTGCACGCTCGGCCTTTGAGCTGGCGCGCAAGCGTGGCAACAAGGTCTGCTCGATGGAAAAAGCCAACGTGATGGAGTCAGGCATTCTCTGGCGCGACGTTGTCACCGAGATCCACGCCGCCGAATACCCTGATGTTGAGCTCAGCCACATGTATGCTGACGCAGGCGCCATGCAGCTCTGCCGCTGGCCCAAGCAGTTTGACGTGATCGTCACAGACAACCTCTTTGGTGACCTGCTCTCTGACGCGGCGGCAATGCTCACAGGCTCACTTGGCATGTTGCCCTCGGCCAGCCTTGGCGCCCCGATGGCCAATGGTCGCCCCAAAGCGCTCTATGAGCCGGTACACGGCTCAGCGCCCGACATTGCAGGCCAAGGCAAAGCCAACCCCATCGCCTGTGTTCTCAGCTTCGCCATGGCGCTGCGCTACAGCTTTGACATGGGCACAGAGGCGGATCGCCTTGAAGCCGCTGTTGAAAAAGTGCTCGCCGATGGCGCGCGCACAGCCGACCTGCTCGGCGAAGATGGCGCAACACCGATCAGTACATCTGAAATGGGTGACGCGATTATCGCAGCGCTTTCAGCCAGCCTCTAAGGCAAACTCAAAAGTAAGACGCGGCTCCGCACCACGCGGGGCCGCTTTTCTTTTGGCCAAACCCGCGCTATCTCGACAGCATGGTTCACATCATTCACGGATTGCCCGCAGGCATGGAAGCCGCCGCCGCCGCTCTCTATTGGGAGGCTTTCGGCGCAAAGCTCGGCAAGCTCCTGGGCCCCGCCGAGCGTGCAGAACGCTTCTTTGCCGAGACGATCAACCACAGTTCCATATTCGCCGCCGTCGAAGGCAGTACTCTCCTTGGCATCGCCGCGTTCAAAGATGGCGAGGATGGCTTTTGCTCCGCAGGGCTGCAAGATATGCTGCGCCACTACGGCCTCGGCGCGCTCTGGAAGATGATCCCGCTGTCCATGCTCGAGCGCAGCGCGCCCGAAGCCACGCTTCAGATGGACGGTATCTGTGTGAGCGCCGCCGCGCGTGGCAAAGGCGTGGGCTCGGCGCTGCTCAAGGCGCTTTACGCCCACGGCAAAGCTGAGGGCCTGAGCTTCGTCACGCTTGATGTGATCGACACAAACCCGCGCGCCAAAGCGCTCTATGAGGCGCAGGGTTTTGTCGCCATATCTGTGGAAAGCACATCGATCCTGCGTCCGCTCCTCGACTTTTCCGAAGCAACCAAAATGCGCAGACCGCTCTAAAGCGCCCCCAGCCCAAGCTCGGCCACAGCCTCGCCCAAGACCGCACGAAAGAGCTGCGCCGCAGGTGCAACATCCTCTTCTGCGCGGCCCATCACGCCCACAGGCCCTGCCGTCAGCCCCGTCTCAATCGGCAATTGTTCCAGCAATCCGCTGGCAATATCCCCCGCCACAACACTCTGCGAGATGATCCAGACCGCCTCGCTCTCTCGCGTGATGCCACGGCCATAATCTCCCGAAACACTCTCGATCCTATGGGGCAGCGCCCCCATCCCCTCAGCGATGAACAATCTGTCAACCAAGGGCCGAATGGCCGCGCGCTCGGAGGGGTAGATCACCAGGCAGTCACGCAGCGCCTCAAGCCGCGTTGCGCCGCTCAAGGCATGGCCCTTGCGCACCACAAAAGCCACCTGCTCGCTATAAAGCTGGGTAAAGCTCACCCCGGCCATCGTCGCAGGCGGGCCCATGCGCCCCACCACAAGGTCAAGCGCCCCCGCGCGCAACCGCTCCATAAGAAAGCCGTGCGGCCCGTCCTCAACCTTGAGCACGGTCTCAGGCTCATGCGCCCGAAACCTGAGGCTTGCCAGCGGCAAGACCCGTGCCGCCACACTGGGCATGGCACCGATGCTCAGCACACCTGCACCGCCCTTTTGCAGCCGCGCCACCCCGTCAAACCCTTGCCGCAGCGCACCAAGGCTGGCCTCACTCGCCTTGAGAAAGACATGGCCCGCCGCGCTCAGCTCAACGCCCCCGCGCCCACGGCGCATGAGGCGCACCCCCAGAATATCTTCCAACTCCTTGAGGATTTTTGAGATAGCAGGCTGCGTCAGCCCCAGCGCCTCGCCTGCCGCCTTGAGGCTCTCCAAACGGGCAATCTCGGCAAAAGCCTCTATGTGGCGCAGCTTGATACGACGGTCCATAACTTTCCTTTTTGAGAAACTATATCACCGCCTATTTCATTTTACATACCAAATTCAGCCAGTAAACTCTGCCCAATACCATGAAAGGCTTATCCATGCGCACCCAAGTCGTCATCATCGGCGGTGGCCCCTCTGGCCTGCTACTCGGCCAGCTCCTCCACACCCAAGGCATCAAAGCCGTGGTGCTTGAGCGCAAGACACGCGACTATGTGCTCAGCCGCATCCGCGCTGGCATCCTTGAGCGCGGCACAATCGCCCTCATGCACGAGGCAGGCGTTGGCGCGCGGCTTGAAAAAGAGGGCTACGTACACGACGGCACAATCATCTCTTACGGAGACGAAGACTTCACCGTAAATTTCAAAGAGCACACAGGCACATCAGTTGTCGTCTACGGCCAAACAGAAGTGACCCGCGATCTCTACGATGCCCGCGAAGCAGCGGGGCTGGAAACTGTTTTCAATGTCGAGCAGGTGCAGATCCACGGCGCAGACACAGATGCAAGCTATGTGACCTATGAGGTCGATGGCGCAGAGCAGCGTATCGACTGCGACTATATCGCAGGATGCGACGGTTTTCACGGCGTCTCGCGCCAAGCCATCCCGCTTTCGGTGCGCAAAGAATACGAAAAGGTCTACCCCTTTGGCTGGCTCGGCATCTTGTCAGAGACACCCCCTGTCAACGAAGAGCTGATCTATGCTGCCTCCGAACGCGGCTTTGCCCTCTGCTCCATGCGCAACGAGAACCTGAGCCGCTATTACATCCAGTGTTCACTTTCGGACAAACCCGAAGACTGGACAGACGAAGCCTTCTGGCAAGAGCTCAAGCGCCGCATCCCAAAGGCGCACGCCGACAAGCTGGTGACAGGGCCAAGCATAGAAAAGTCTATCGCCCCTCTGCGCAGCTTCGTCACCGAACCGATGCGCTGGGGCCGCCTCTTTCTCTGCGGTGATGCCGCCCATATCGTGCCGCCCACAGGCGCCAAAGGGCTAAACACAGCCGCGAGCGATATTCACTACCTCTATCAAGGCCTCAAGCAACACTACCGTGAGCACGACAGCACGGGGCTTGACGCCTATAGCGAAAAGGCTCTTGCCCGCGTCTGGAAAGCCGAGCGCTTTTCATGGTGGATGACCAACCTTCTGCACCGCTTCCCTGACCAGACCGCATTTGACCTGAAGATGCAAAAGGCCGATATCGACTTTCTGCGCAGCAACCGCGAGGCGCAAAGCGTCATGGCGCAAAACTACATTGGCCTACCCTATTAGGAGCATCCCATGACAGACCGTTACGAAAAAGGCATGGAGGTGCGCCGCCACATCTTGGGCGAAGCTCATGTCGCGCGCGCCGAAGCCGCCAAAACCGACTTTGACACCCCTTTTCAGGAGCTGATCACCGAAACAGCCTGGGGCAATGTCTGGGCCTCTGACGGGATCGCAGATCGCGAGCGCTCCATGCTCACGCTTGCGCTTCTGGCTGCCTTGGGCAACTTTGACGAAATCCCGATGCACATCCGCGCGACCGCCCGCACAGGGGCCAGCAAGACAGATGTGCTTGAAGTCTTCCAGCATGTCGCGCTCTATGCAGGCGTGCCGCGCGCCAACCACGCGCTGAAACTGGCCAAAGAGACATATGCAGAGATGGAGGCCGAGACATGAAACCAGCCGAGTTCTACCAGCGCGACCGCAGCTGGCACCCGCCCGCACTTGCCCCACGCTACAAAACATCTGTTGCGCGCTCTCCCCAGTATGCGCCCATCTCGCTTGAAAACACCCCCAGCGAGATCACCGGCCCACGCTTTGGCCACAGCGATATCGACCCGCTTGATAACGACCTGCTGAAAAACTACGCCAAGCCGAACGAAAGCCCCATCGGCGAGCGCATCATCGTGCATGGCCGTGTTTTGGACGAAAACGCACGCCCCGTGCCGCACACACTTGTCGAGGTCTGGCAAGCCAACGCAGGCGGCCGCTACCGCCACAAAAAAGATACCTATCTGGCCCCGATTGACCCAAACTTTGGCGGCTGCGGGCGCACCCTCACCGATGCAGACGGGTATTACTATTTTCGCACGGTCAAGCCGGGCGCCTACCCTTGGCGCAACGGCATCAATGATTGGCGCCCCGCACACATCCATCTCTCGGTCTTTGGCTCAGGCTTTGCCCAGCGGCTCGTCACCCAGCTCTATTTTGAAGGTGACCCGCTCATCGCGCGTTGCCCCATCGTGCAGACAGTCGCCGACCCTGCGGCAATAGATATGCTCACCGCCAAACTTGATATAAATGCGACCATCCCGCTCGACACCATAGCCTACCGCTTTGATATCGTGCTGCGCGGCCGCCGCTCGACCCTGTTTGAAAACAAGCTGGAGGGGAACTGAGCATGAGCATTTTCAGCACAA
>P_2C_Liq_3_UnCtyDRAFT_100473_pt1 | contig 12122 bp, 4 predicted proteins | sample Pon2CUnioCityCA_3_FD_9720 | JGI IMG/M metagenome (IMG submission 9720)
GGGCACAAGAACCCCGTTCTCCCCGTCGCGGATGAGCTCGGGCACACCGCCTGCATCGGTGCCAATGGTGGGCACAGCGCAGCTCATGGCTTCCATGTAAGCCACACCCAAAGGTTCATGCCAGCTTGCGAGCACAAAGATATGTGCCTGGAGCAGCTTTTGCCGCACCGCCCCCGCATCTATCGCGCCAAGAAGGGTCACATGGTCTTGCAGGCCAAGGGCCTCCCGTTTTTGGCAAAGGGTGCCATAATATCCGCTGCCGCCAGCGTCATCCTGTCCTGCTATTTCAAGCTTTGCGTCTATTCCGCGATCGCGCAAAAGCTTTACGGCGTCCATAAGGTCTTGATGGCCCTTCACAATATTGAGGCGCCCGCAGGAGAAAAGCCTGAGCGGCTCGCCTTTAACAGGCGGCTTATAGGGCTGCTCGCGCGACATCTCCTCTGTATCAACGCCCATGGGCTGCAAATAGAGGGCCTCGGGCAGATCGTGGCCAATCGTGGCCTCAAGCTCACGGCGCAGCTTTTCTGTGATGACTGTTCCAAAACGCGCATGTCGCCACTTAAAGCCTTGGCCGGGGCCATAATCAGACATCGGGCCATGCAGCGTCAGCGAATACTCCAACCCCCAGATCACCTTTGCCAAAGCGCAAATCGTTGCCGCGCGGCGTGCAGAATGCGCATGAATATGTGTGATGCCAGCCCGCTTGCAAGCGCGCGCAAGACGGCGCGCTGCAGGAAGGCTGAGCAGAATGTCTTTCAGAAATTCGCGCGGCTCTTGCCCCAGATCACGCCGCAGGGCGCTCCAAGGAAAGCGTATAAGTGCCAGCGCAGCATTCAAAGGGCCTCTGTCCACAAGATACGCAGTGCGCGCGATCGCCTCTTCAGACCAGCTGTGCGAAATCAGCCCCGCAGGTGGCGGCAAGGTGCTGAAGAGCGTCACATTCACGCCCATATTTTGTAGTTCAAGGATTTCACGCCAAAAGAAAATATGGGTTTGGCCCGGAAACTGGGGTATGAGGATGCCAATTTTTTCAGGAACTTGTGAGATGTTTTGCAAAATGCGCCGCTTTCTCGTCAGCAGAATCAGAACAGGGATCAGCGCAAATACGCTTCAAATACTCTCAAGAGTGTGCACCGCACCGCGCCGTGGCTGCAACCCTTCAAATCGACTGACCTTAACGGAGTTTTGTTAAATGGCGGGGCTGTCTGTCATTGTGCCTGCAAGCAATGAGGCCGAAGAGATCGGCCCGTGTCTTGAGACGCTGCTTGGCTCGTCCCCCAAGCCCGGCTATGGGTCTGGCTCTATTCCTGTGCCTATGCCGATTGAGGTGATTGTCGTGGCCAATGGCTGCACAGATGCTACAGCAGAGGTTGCGCGCAGTTACATCACCGCATTCAAAAGTATGGGCTGGGATTTCACCGTTCTTGACTTACCTGAGGGCGGCAAGATGGCCGCGCTCAATGCAGGAGATGGCGTCGCGCGCCACCGTGCGCGCGCTTATCTTGACGCTGATGTGCGCCTTGGTAAGCCGCTACTCGACCAGCTCGCACGCGTTCTGCAGACCGACAAGCCCGTCTACGCCAGCGGTGCGTGTCTGATTGCGCCCCCCGTCGGCTTTGCCACACGCGCCTATGCCCGCCTTTATGCCCGCGTGCCCTTTATGACAAAAGGTGTGCCGGGGTGTGGCCTCTTTGGTGTAAGTGCTGCGGGTCGCCGGCGCTGGGGGCAATTTCCTGATATTATCTCCGATGATACGTTCGTGCGTCTCAGTTTTGCACCCTCCGAGCGCCTCAAACTGAACAGCGCCTATGTCTGGCCTTTGGTCGAGGGCTTTGGTCCTCTCGTGCGCGTGCGCAAGCGTCAGAATGCGGGTGTGGCCGAGATCGCTGCGCGCTTCCCTGATCTGGTGGTCAATGACGATAAGCCCCGTCTCGGACTGGCCAAAATTGCGGGTCTGGCTCTGCGTGATCCTGTCGGTTTTGCCATCTACGGCGCAGTCGCGCTTCTGACCCGCTTTGGCCCTGATCCAAAAGACTGGAGCCGCGGCCGATGAGCCTTCTTGCACGCCTCATGACAGGCGACACATTGGCCGCCCGTGCGCTGCGCGGCGCTGGGTTGACGGTCTTTGGCTTTGGGTGGTCGCAGGCCATGCGGCTGCTTTCAAATCTTGTTCTGACGCGGCTTCTTTTTCCCGAAGCTTTCGGTCTTATGGCCCTGATCAGCGTCTTCCTGATGGGCCTCAATATGTTTTCGGATGTGGGCGTGACCCCGTCTATCTTACACTCCAAGCGCGGCGATGAGCGTGACTTTCTGGACACCGCCTGGACGATACAAGGCCTTCGCGGAGGGCTGTTGTGGCTTGTGGCCTGCCTTTTGGCATGGCCCGCCGCGCTGATCTATGAGGTGCCCGAGCTTGCCTATATGCTGCCCGTGGCGGCGCTGACGCTTGTGATCAGCGGGTTCAACACAACCCGCTATGTAGAGGCCAACAGACATTTGCGTTTGGGCCGCGTGACCGTCATTGATATGACAAGCCAGCTGATCGGAGTGCTCACAGCGATTGCGCTTGCTTATGTGTTCCACTCTGTTTGGGCCTTGATCATATCTGGCATCATAAGTGCGATTGCAGAGTTTCTGATTTTTGAGTGCGCCTTGCCGGGCAAGCGCAACCGGTTCCGTTGGGAGCGTGCGGCTGCCAACGAGCTGATCAGTTTCGGGAAATGGATTTTTTTGGCGACTGTGGCGGGGTTTGTCATCACACAGGCGGGCAAGCTTATCCTTGGAAAATACTTGCCGCTGGACCAATTCGGGATCTACAATATCGGATATTTTCTGGCGTCCTTCCCCTTGCTTTTGGGACTGGTTCTGGTCAATCGGATGCTCATTCCGATCTATCGGGAGTGGCCGCCCAAAGACAATGCCGCCAATTTTACCTACCTGCGCAAGATGCGCTTTATGGTCTCGCTGGCGCTTTTTTCTCTTGTGGCGATCTTCGGCCTTGGCGGAGTCTGGATCGTCGATCTTCTGTATGACCCGCGCTATGCCCAAGCGGGTGCGATCACTGTGTTGGTTGCGCTGATGCAAATCCCCGCTCTGATTGCGCTCACCTATGATCAGGCTGCGCTCGCGGCGGGTGACAGTAAGCGCTTTTTTGTGCTTGCGGGCGCAAAAGCTGGTCTCATGGTGCTCTGCCTCTATGTGGGTCTTGAGCTGGATGGCCTGTCTGGAGCAATTATAGGGCAGGGCGTGGCGATGGTTCTGGCTTATCCTGTTGTGGTCTGGCTGTCCAAACACACAGGCGCATGGGATGCGCTGCATGATGGCGTGCTTGCGCTTTTGGGGCTTGCGCTGGCTGGGCTTTGCTACGCGGTCAATCGCGAGGCGCTAGATGCTTTGATTGCGATTGGCTCCTGATCGGAAACACTGTGTTTTTTAGAACAAAAACCAGCTAAACTCCTGCCCGTGTAAGGCGGTCGCCCAAATTTGACCGCATTTTTATGTGATGCATCAAAGGCGTGCCAAGGCCTTGGGGATGAAGTTTTATGTCTCATACGAGTAAGACGCCTGTTACGGGCGAAAATGATATTGCTATTGTTGGTATGGCAGCCCATTTTCCAGGGGCTTCCACCCTTGAGAGATACTGGGCCAACCTGCGCGATGGTGTCTGTTCGATCCGTAAACTCTCTGAAGAAGAGCTGACCAAAGCAGGTGTTCCAGAGGCGTTGCGCGGGCATCCCGACTATGTGCCCCACGCCGCCATGCTTGATAAATTTGAGTATTTTGACGGCGAGTTTTTCGGCTTTTCGCCCAAAGAAAGCGCCATCCTTGACCCTCAGCACCGTCAGTTTCTGGAAGTCGTCTGGGAGGCCTTCGAGAGCGCAGGCCATCCCCCCGAAACGGTTGCAGGCCCCATCGGGGTCTTTGCGGGCTGTGGCATGGGCAGCTATTTTTATAACAACATCTGCTCCGATCCCGACCTTGTGGAAGATGTCGGGCTGTTCCTGTTGCGCCATACGGGCAATGACAAGGACTTTCTAACCACTCGCGCCAGCCATGTGTTTGATCTCAAAGGGCCGAGCCTCACACTCCAGACCGCTTGCTCCACATCCCTTGTCGCCACGCATTATGCCGCACAGGCGCTTCTGACGGGCGAATGCGATATGGCTCTGGCAGGCGGGGTGACAATCGAGCTGCCACAAGGCCATGGCTACCTCTACAAAGAGGGCGAAATCCTGTCCCCTGATGGGCAATGCCACGCCTTTGACCACCGCGCCAAAGGCACGGTTTTTGGCTCTGGCGCGGGAGTGGTTGTGCTCAAACGCATGGCGGATGCGCTGCGCGACAATGATCATATCTGGGCGGTCATCAAAGGCAGCGCAGTCAACAACGACGGCGCGGCCAAAGCCGGCTATCTCGCACCCTCGGTGGATGGTCAGGCCGCAGCCATCAAAGAAGCCCAAGCCATTGCGGGCATATCAGCCGACACCGTCGACTATATCGAATGTCACGGAACAGGAACCTATCTGGGCGACCCTATAGAAGTCGCAGCACTGACAGAAGCCTTTCGCAATACCACCGATGAGGAGGGGTTTTGCCGCATCGGCTCGGTCAAAACAAACATCGGTCACCTTGACACAGCCGCAGGCGTGGCGAGCTTAATCAAAACGACATTGGCGCTCAAAGAGGCCCAGATGCCGCCCTCGCTTGGCTTTGAGACGCCCAACCCGACGATTGACTTTGAGCACTCGCCTTTTGTCGTCAATGACAGGCTCGTCACGTGGCAGGGCCGCAAAGGCCCACGTCGTGCAGGGGTCAACTCGCTTGGTGTTGGCGGAACCAACGCCCATCTTGTGCTTGAAGAAGCCCCCGCGCGCGCGGCGGGGGAGCCGAGCGAATGGCCCTTCCAGATCCTCTGTGTTTCTGCGCGCTCAAAGGGCGCACTTGAAGACAACACCGCCGCGCTGGCCGACCATGTCGCCAGCCACCCAGAGCAGGACCTCGCAGACGTGGCCTTTACCCTCAAAGAAGGTCGCCGCGCCTTTGAACGCCGCCGCGTGATCGTGGCCGAGAGCGCTGCTGAGGCGGCCATGATCTGGCGGGAAAACGACCCGCATCGCAGCTTCACGCACCAAGCCATGCACAAGCCCCAGACCGTTTTCATGTTTCCGGGCGGTGGCGCGCAATATACTGGCATGGCGCGTGATCTGTATGAAACCGAACCCGTTTTTGCGGAGTGGATGGACCGTGGCCTCGATATTCTCACCCCACGGCTTGAGTATGATCTGCGAGCGCTCTGGCTGCCTGCGGAGGAGGCCCGTGCCGCTGCAGAAGAGAGGCTGAAAAAACCCTCGGTGCAGCTCCCGCTGGTGATGATTATTGAATATGCTCTGGCCAAACTCTGGCAAAGCTGGGGGGTTATGCCTGATGTGCTTGTTGGGCATTCCATGGGAGAAAACACAGCCGCCTGCCTTGCGGGCGTTATCGGCTTTGAAGAGTGTGTCGGCCTCGTGCATTTGCGCGGACGGTTGTTTGACACTGTCCCTGCGGGCGGGATGCTCTCGGTCTCTTTGTCCGCTGAGGCGCTCAAGCCCTATCTGGGCGATACGCTCGATCTGGCCTCGGTCAACGGGCCGACCCTCTCGGTGGCTTCAGGCCCTGAGGCGGCTCTGGCCGATCTGCAACAGAGACTGCAAGCAGATGATATCGATTGCCAACGCATCGCCATAGACATTGCCGCACATTCGCGGATGCTAGAGCCAATATTGAAAAGCTTTGGCGATTATCTGCGCTCGATCCCGCTTCATGCGCCGCAGATCCCGATTGTCTCCAACCGTACAGGCGCTTTGCTGAGCGATGATCAGGCCAAAGACCCGGACTACTGGGTTTCGCATTTGCGCGGCGCTGTGCTTTTCTCCGCGTGCATTGACACGCTCTGCGCCCGCGAAGAGCGCATCTATATCGAAATGGGTCCAGGCCGAGCGCTGTCTGCGCTCACACAACAGAATCCGAAGATACGCAACGATCAAGTCATCTCTGCGCTGCGCCATCCTGAGGACGATATCGCCGATGACAAATGGTTTCTCGCGCAATTGGGCCGCATTTGGGCCATGGGTGGCGCGTTTGACTGGGGCCACATTTGGGGCAATGCCCGCCGTCTGCGCCTGCCGATGCCAAGCTATCAGTTTCAGCGCAAACCCTATTTTATCAGCGCGCGCAAAGCAGGCAGTGATGGAGCGACTGGCCCGCTTGCGCGTTTGGCTGAAGTGTCTGATTGGGGATTTGTACCCGCATGGAAGCCTACAGAAGCCGATTGCAATATTGATGTTGTGAGCGAGCTTTCCAAAGCCTGCGAAAGCTGGCTGGTGTTTCTGGATGAGGCGGGTCTTGGAGACGCCTTGGCTGAAAAGCTCCGCTCTGCGGGCCATGATGTGGCCTGCGTGCGCACGGGCGACGCCTTTGGCCGCGACGGAGACGGCGGCTACATCCTGTCGCCCGAACGCGGCCGTGAAAGCTATGATCTGTTGGTTGAGGACCTTGCGCTGCAAGATATTCAGCCGACCCGCATTGCGCATTTTTGGCTGGTCACAGCCGAGGAAAACCATCGTCCCGGCTCAAGCTTTTTTCACCGCACACAAGAGCAAGGCTTTTATGCGCTGTTCTTTATGGCTCAGGCCATGGCCGCCGCCGATTGGCCTCCCGTTGCGATCACGGCCTTCACAACAGGCGCAAGCTGCCTGAAGGGCGAGCGCCTTCGCTTCCCCGAAAAATCAACACTCCAAGGCCCTGTCAAAGTGATCCCAAGAGAAATGGCAGGCTTCACCGCAAAGATGGTTGATATTGAACTGCCCGACAAAGGCGGATTGGACAGGCTTGCGCTATTGCTCCTTGAAGAGCTGATGGCAACTCCAAAGAATACAATCGCCGCTTGGCGTGGCGCACGGCGCTTTGAGGAGGTCTTTCGCCCCGCAGCGCTTGAGGCCGCCTCTGATGTGCCGATCCGTGATGGCGGGACCTACCTTATCACAGGGGGATTTGGAGGCATTGGCCTGACCCTCGCAGAAGACCTTTTGCGCCGCCATAAAGCCAAAGTTGTGCTGCTCGCGCGCACCGCTTTACCCCCTCGTGAGACTTGGGAAGGCTACAAGCTTCGCCATGGCCATCATGACGCTGTCTCCCGCCGCATTGCGGCTGTGGAGCGCCTTGAAAACCTTGGTGGCCAGATCATGGTTGTCGCGGGGGATGTCTCAAATATCGAAGATATGCGTGGTGCGCTCGAGAAGATCCAGATGCGCTTTGGGGCGGTCCATGGGGTTGTCCATGCTGCTGGCATGATCAAGGATGGCCCTCTGCTGGGTAAAAGCTCTTCAGAGATCGAAGATGTCCTCACGCCCAAACTTCACGGCACCGAAGTGCTCCGTCAGCTGTTCCCTGACGGGGCGCTTGATTTTCTGGTGCTGTTCTCCTCCAGCTCTACCGTCACAGCGCCCATGGGGCAGATTGATTATGTTGCAGCCAACGCCTACCTCAACGCCTTTGCCGAGGCCCATCAAGGCGGCAAAACCCGCGTGCTGGCGCTCAATTGGGGCATCTGGGCCGAAGTCGGCATGGCGGCTGATGCCCTTGGGCTGACACAGGATACACCAGATCAGACCGAAACCCCGATGGAAGCGGCGCTTCTGGCGCGCGCCACATTTGATCGTCAAGGCAACCGTCTCTTCAAAGCCGATCTGGACACAGCTCACTGGGTGTTGAACGAGCATCGCACCAAGCAAAATCAGGCGCTCTTTCCCGGCACAGGCTATCTTGAGCTGGCCGCTGAAGCGCTCGCCGCTCAAGGCGAGGGGGCAGCGTTTGAGCTGCGCGATCTTTACTTCTTGCGCCCGCTAGATCTGGCCGAGGGCGTCAGGCGTGAGCTGCGCGTCACCCTCTCGCGCAGCGACACAGGCTATGCCTTCAAGGTGCAGTCCTCCCGAGAGGTTGACGGCCAAACAGGTTTTGAAACCAATGCCACAGGCGAGATTATTCTGATGGAGATGCGCCAGCCCCCGAAGCTTGATCTCGACGCTGTTTTAGCGCGCTGCTCTGAGCGCCGCCGCGCCGAAGACGGTCGCAGTTTGCGCTCGCCGCAAGAGGCACATCTCAATTTCGGCCCGCGGTGGCGCGTGCTCAAAGACATAGCTATGGGGCAGGGCGAAGGGCTTGCGCAGCTCGCGCTTCCGTCTGTCGCGGCCTCCGACGGCTGCGCCCTTCCTCCTGGTCTCATGGACCTCGCCACAGGCTGGGCCATAGAGCTTATCGAGGGCTATACGGCCCGCAACCTCTGGGTTCCGGTGTCCTATGGGGCCTTGCGGATCTATCGCCCCCTGCCGGATCAGCTTGTCTCATGGGTGCAAATACTGGGCGAAAACCGCGCCGAAGCCGGCAGCGCCAGCTTTGACATCGTGTTATGCGATCCATCGGGCGAGGTCTGTGCCGAAGTGCGCGGCTTCTCGATCCGGCGCTTGGAAAAGACAGACGGCTTTGGCGTGACGCCTGCGGCGCTGAGCGAGCTTGAGTTTCCCGACCGTAAAGAGCAGCGGTCCCTTTCCTTGTCCGAAGAGCGCCTGCGCGGCAATATTCGTCTTGGCATAACGCCGCCCGAAGGCGCAGAGGCCTTCCGCCGCGCGCTCGCAATGCCCCAGCCGAACATTATCGTCTCCTCGCTTGATTTGGCAGGCCTGCGCGCGCAAGCGGAGGCCCGCGCGCTTCCCGTTGTCAAAGCCAAGCAAAGCTTTACACGCCCTGATCTCAACAGCGAATATATTGCCCCCGAAGCGGCGATTGAACTTAAGCTTGCAGAGGTCTGGGGCAACCTCCTTGGCGTCAGCCAGATCGGGGTGGATGATGATTTCTTTGAGTTGGGCGGGCACTCGCTCATCGCTGTGCGCCTCTTTGCACAGGTCAAAAAAGCCTTTGATGTCGATTTCCCGATTTCGGTGCTGTTTGAAGCGCCCACAATCCGCAAATGTGCGGCACTGATCGCGGCACAAAGCGCCGATCAGGTGCAACCGAGCGCGCCCGAGCCTTTGAGCGAGGCCGCCCGCCCCAAACGGCGATTTACCCATCTGGTGCCGATGCATCAGGGCGAGGGGGGCGTGCGCTCTCCCTTTTTCCTCGTCGCAGGTATGTTTGGCAATGTGCTCAATCTGCGCCACCTTGCGCATCTTGTTGGCACAGACCGCCCGTTTTACGGCCTTCAAGCGCGCGGCCTTTACGGCGATCAGGAGCCGCACCGTTCCATCTCTGAAGCCGCAACGGATTACATCAAAGAGATCAAAGCGGTGCAAGCCAGTGGCCCCTATATGATCGGCGGGTTTTCAGGCGGCGGTATCATCGCCTTTGAGATTGCCCAGCAGCTTGAAGCTGGCGGGGATGAGGTCGTTTTGCTTGTGATGCTGGACACGCCTCTGCCAAAGCGCCGCCCGCTGGAGCTCGTTGATCGTATGATGATCCAGCTTGCAGAGCTCAAGGAGGGAGGGCTGTTTTACCCGATCAAATGGGCCGTCCGTCGCGTGACATGGGAGATCAATAAGCGCTTTAAAAAACCGGGCCAAACCTCTGATCAAAAATCTGTTTCTTTTCACAACGCCGAAATCGAAGCAGCCTTTCTTCAGGCTGTAGCAGACTATAACCTGCGCCCATGGCACGGGCCGCTTGCGCTGTTCCGCCCGCCACTGGTTGGCAAATGGGCGGTGAGCAACGGCGCATTGGTCAATATCGAACGCAGCTATGTCACCAATGATAACGACTGGGGGGCTCATGCCCCGATGGTCGAGGTGATCGAAGTGCCCGGAGATCACGACTCCATGGTGCTCGAACCAAACGTGCGCGTCCTTGCTGCCCGCTTGCGGCGCTGCATTGAAGACGCCGAAAATCCTGCCGCCCGTGCCGCGCGAGTGGCCGCCTTGCCCCATAAGAAAAAGGAGGCGAGCTAGATGAACGCGCCGTCCATTCTAACCGTGATCCTCAATTATCGCACCCCTGACATGACGCTCTTGGCGGCCGAAGCGGCCCTGCTGGCTCAGGACGGGCTCAACGCCGAGGTTGTGATTGTTGACAATGACAGTGGCGATGGCTCGTTTGAGGCGCTCAAAAGCGCTGTCAGCGCCCGTCATTGGCCTGTCCGTGTGCTTCAGTCAGGCCACAATGGCGGCTTTGGAGCTGGCAATAACTTCGGAATGCGGGCGGGGCTATCCAACGGGCAAGCGCCTGATTTTTATTATATTCTAAACTCTGACGCCTTCCCCGATAAGGGCAGTGTTCGTGCCCTTTGCGATTACCTTGTAGCGCATCCCAATGTTGGCTTCGTAGGCAGTTATATCAAAGGCGAAGATGGCAAGGCACATCAATCGGCGTTCCGTTTTCCCTCGGCTTTGGGCGAGTTTGAAGGCGCGATCCGCTTTGGCCCCGTCAGCCGGCTTTTGCGGGCTTACACTGTGCCGCTTCCTGTTCCAGAGGAAACCGTGATGGTCGATTGGCTTGCCGGAGCCAGCATGATGATGCGCGCCCAGACGCTTGAAGAAATTGGATTTTTTGACGAAAAATTCTTCCTCTACTTTGAAGAAACCGACCTGTGCCGCCGCGCGGCCCTTGCGGGCTGGCCCACAGTCTTTGTGCGCGACAGCGAAGTGGTCCATATCGGATCTGTCTCGACTGGGATGAAAGCTTGGGGGCGCGTGCCAGAGTATTGGTTTGACAGTCGGTGGTATTATTTCACCAAAAACCACGGAGTGGCCTATGCAGCCTATGCGACCTGTCTTCACCTCAAAGGCGGCTTGCTCCACAGCTTGCGCCGTCTGATCGAGCAGAAGCCGCAAGACACGCCAGAACAGTTTTTGAGACATTTGGCGCGCCATGCCCTGCGCGCTCTCGTTGCGCCGAAAAAACTGCACGTCCTGACCAAGCTTGGCGCAGACCCCAAAAGAGAAGGGGGCAGCCTATGAGCCTCTCTGCAATCCTGATTGGCAATGCCAGTCTCACCCAGACCTGTGCCGAGAAATGGCTCGCTGCGGGCCATAGCATCTCCCGTCTCGTGACCCATAACGCCGCGCTTGAGGCTTGGGCTGCGTCCCGTGACATCCCGGTTGTCAAAGCGGGCCAAGGTCTCGCTGCGCGGCTCTCTGGCGCAAAGGCAGATTGGCTCCTCTCGATCGCCAATCTTGATCTGCTGCCCGAGGATGTGCTCGCTCTGCCAGCGCGCGGCGCGATAAACTTTCACGACGGTCCATTGCCGCGCTATGCGGGCCTCAACGCACCTGTCTGGGCGCGCCTCAATGGCGAACCGCGTCACGGCATCACATGGCATTTTATCGCCTCTGGGCCTGATACGGGCGATATTATCCTGCAAGCAGGCTTTGATATAACCCCGCAAGATACGGCGCTTACGCTCAACACCAAGGCCTATGAAGCGGCCTATTCAAGCTTTGATACGCTGCTGGAGCGCTTGGCGGAACCCGAGCTGGCGCGGCAGCCGCAAGACAGCAGCCAGCGCAGCTATTTTGGCAAATACAAACGCCCCGAGGCCTTTGGAACACTTGATTTTTCTCAGGCCGCAGAAGTGATTATTGCGATGGTTCAAGGGCTTAATCATGGCCCCTATTGGAATCCGCTGGTCAGCCCACGGTTTGAATATGCGGGGCAGATGATTGCGGTCAAGGCGGCGCGGGCCTCTGGATTGGCCAAGCCAGATTTGCCTGCGGGCCATGTGATCGAGGCCTGCGAACGCTCGGTGACTGTTGCAACGGGGTCCACCCCGATTGTTCTGCAAGGCCTCACCACGCTTGAGGGGGGCGCTCTGATTCCGTCGAACATAGTAACCAAAGGCGATCAGATTCTTGCGCTGACACAGGCCGAAATTGTGGCGCTGACCCTTGCCCAAGAACACGCGGCACGCGCAGATGCGTTTTGGCGGTCCGCATTGAAAGACGCACGCCCCGTGCGATTGGGCCTCACGCCGGTAAAGCTGTCACCACATTATGAAAGCCGTGCCCTGATACGGCCTGTTGATGTGACATCCCCAGAGGTTTTGCGCCGTGTTGCTTTGCTCTGTCAGGCCCTCAGCGAGGCGGGTGAGGCAGATATCG
>P_2C_Liq_3_UnCtyDRAFT_100474_pt1 | contig 12113 bp, 11 predicted proteins | sample Pon2CUnioCityCA_3_FD_9720 | JGI IMG/M metagenome (IMG submission 9720)
CCGATTAAAGCGAGGGGCCTGCCCCTCGCGCTCCCCGGGATATTTTTAGAAAGAAAAAGAGTTAGGACGTGAGCCTCTCAAGTAGTGTCTTGAATTCGGGTGCATTTGTGAGCTGTAAGCGGACTGGAAGGGTGAGCACTTCCTGACGCAAGCTTTGAGGCAGGCGGACGGCGTCTTTTTCTGTGGTAACGAGGCGGGCGTTGTGACGCCTGGCGTCTGCTATCAGGCGGGACATGAGGGCTTGTGTCAGGGGCTGATGATCGGCCAGAGCCTCGGCATGGATGATCTCTGCGCCAAGATTTTTCAGGGTTGTGAAGAATTTTTCGGGGTGACCGATCCCTGCGAAGGCGAGCACGCGGGTTCCTGCCCAGTCCATGCCCATTGGAAGCGGCTCCAAGGAGGCTTCAAAGCGGGGCACGGTTTGAGGCGCGCGGAAGGCGATTTGCTCGGCTGCAGGGCCAATTGTTATGAGGGCATCGGCGCGGGCGAGGCCTTTTGCAGCGGGCTCGCGTAACGGGCCTGCAGGAATACAACGGCCATTGCCAAAGCCGTGTTTTGCATCGACCACAACGAGGGAGAGGTCTTTGTGGACCGAGGGGTCTTGCAGGCCATCATCAAAGAGGATGACGCTTGCGCCCTGTTGTGCCGCGTGCTCGGCGCCTTGGCGGCGCGATTTGGAAACGACAACGGGGCAAAACGCGGCCAAGAGCAATGGCTCGTCGCCGACATCTGCGGCAGAATGCTTGCGCGGGTCGACGAGCGCAGGGCCTTGGAGCGCGCCGCCATAGCCGCGAGAGACAACAACGGGGCTGTGGCCGAGTGACAGAAGTTCTTGAACAAGATAGATGACTGTTGGGGTTTTGCCTGTTCCGCCTGCGTTGATATTGCCGACGCATATGACGGGGGGTGCGAGTTTGACGCGGCGGCCGCGCCCGAGCCTGCGCGCTGTGCCGTAGGCGTAGAGCGCGCCGAGGGGGGCCAGCAGCAGCGACTGCCAGCTTTGCGGGCGGAACCAGAAGCGGGGCGCTTGCATCAGCTTTTCTCCAAATGATCCAGAGCGTCATGCACAAGGGATGTGATCCTGTCCGTGACATCTGCGCCTTCGGTGGCGATTTCCCATGCGGCCATCGCCATTTGTGCCGCACGGTCGGGTGCGGACAGGTGGATGACTGCGGCTGTGAGTGTGTTTATATCGCGCACGATCCTTGCGCCACCCGCAGCAGCAAAGCGGGAATAGCTTTCGAGATATTTGCCAACATTCGGGCCATAGAGAATCGCTGAGCCGAGGTTGGCGGGGGCGAATGGATTGTGACCGCCGTGGCCTGACACAAGGGAGGCAGCCATGAAGCTTACGGGAGACAAGCGCAACCAAAGACCCAGCTCATAGGGGTCTTCGGCCAAAAGAACCTGAGCGGTTTCGTCGCTGAGACCTTCGGTTTCGGGCCAGATGGCATATCGCAGCTGATGGTGTTCAAGAGCGGCTTTGAAGGCGTCTCCCTCTGCTTCATCATCGGGCACGAGGATCAGCAAGAGCCGATGCGCGGCGCGACTGGCTTTGAGATGAGCAGACAAAATAATATCGAGCTCTTGGGCACGCGCGCAGGCGGCGAGCCAAGTGGGGCGTGAATTGAGCGCGGAGGAAAGCTCTGCAAGGTCCGCCTCATTGCAGGGTAGGGACGGCACCCCTTGTTGCATCCGCCCGGCAATGAAGATGTCTTGCGCATCCACACCCATTTTGCGCAGAACTGTTTCGGCCTCGCTGTCACGGGCCAGAAAGCTTGAAAACAGCTTTAGTGCGCGCCGTTGGGATAGGCCCTGTCCGCGCCAGAGATTGGTTTGGAAGCCTTCGGCGTGGGCGTCGAGCAAGAATAGGGGGATTTGGCGCTTGTCTGCTTCCTGCGCAAGGGGCGGATTGATCCAGCCGCCTGCCCAAAGGCAAAGGCGCGGTGCGTAGAGAGCGAAAAAGGCAGAGATAGCGCTTCCGTTACGGGAGACGCTGGCCCAGCTGATCGAGGAGTGTAGGCCGTCGGGCTTGGTGAGGCTGCCATCTGTTGTGATGAGGCAGGTGATGTCTGGGCGTTCGCCAGAAAGGCTACGGCGCAGTTGCAAAAAGGCAGACACATGGGACGGCTCTGTCGCGTGACACCAGAGATCAACAGGGAGCGGCTCNGCCTGACCGGCTTTCGGGGAGAGTTCGCTTGAGGCCAGAGGGCGCGTGATCAGGCCTGACAGGAGGGGTTTCATCACTTGGCGTCCTTGAGGGTATCTGCACAGACGTGTGAAGACCGTGCGAAACGATGACGGCTCTGTGCCATGTCGAGGCCTTTTTCCATTATGAACCTCACAACCCTAAGCGATTGCACTATTAGGTCAAGGCGGTGGGCGGAGCCATAGCAAAGGGGCGGCAGCCGTGAAACCCTTTCTGGTCGTAGTGTTGCCTAGGGCCGACGGGGTTTATGCATCTTTCTTGAGCACGATCATGCGTAATCACGCTGGACAGAATCGGGCGGCGTGCTAGATTTGATCAAATTTTTGATTTGCCCGATGGAGAGCGCGATGAAAGACGATAACTTCCTGAAAGAGAACAATGCACGCCATATGTGGCACCCTATGGGCGCACCGGGCGATAGCCTTGAGCATCCGCCGACGATTATCAAAAGTGCCGAGGGTGTGAAGATCACTGATCTGGACGGCGCGGAAGTTGTGGACGCTGTGGGCGGGCTTTGGTGTGTCAATCTCGGTTATTCCAACGACGTGGTGAAAGACGCGATTGCCAAGCAGCTCTATGAGCTTCCTTACTATTCGGCCTTTGCGGGAACGAGCAACCCCACCGCGATTGAAGCCTCATACGCCGTGCGCGAGTTCTTTAAGGACGACGGCATGGGGCGGGTCTTTTTTACGTCGGGTGGCTCTGACTCTGTTGAGACGTGCTTGCGGCTGGCGCGGCAGTATCACCGTATCAAAGGCGAGCCGACGCGGACCAAATTCCTGAGCCTCAAGAAGGGCTACCACGGCACGCATTTTGGCGGCGCAAGTGTGAACGGGAACAACCGCTTTCGCATCGCCTATGAGCCGCTTTTGCCCGGCTGTTTCCATCTGCCGAGCCCTTACACCTACCGCAACCCGTTTAACGAGACCGACCCGGCCCAGCTGGCGCAACTCATTGCGCAGGCGATGGAAGACGAGATCAACTTCCAAGGTGCCAATACGATTGCGGCCTTTATCATGGAGCCGATTCAGGGCGCGGGCGGTGTTATTGTTCCGCATGAGAGCCTGATGCCGCTTCTGCGCGAGATATGCACGCGGCATGGTATCTTGATGATCTCTGACGAGGTGATCACGGGCTTCGGGCGCACAGGGCATTGGAGCGGGGCGCGGCACTGGGGCGTCAAGCCTGACATGATGAGCACGGCGAAGGGGATTACCTCTGGGTATTTCCCTGTTGGGGCGGCGCTGATGAGCGAGGCTGTGGCAGATGTCTTTGAAAAAGACACCAAGGGCGAGGCCGGAATTTTTCATGGTTATACCTATTCGGCGCACCCCGTGGGCGCGGCGGCTGTGACGGCCACGCTGAGCGAAACTTTGCGGCTTGATACGAAGACCAACGCGGCGGCGCGCGGCGCGCAGCTTTATCAAGGCGCGCTGAAGCTGGCGGAGAAACACGATATCATCGGGGATGTTCGTGGGGGTCATGGGCTGATGACGGGGATCGAGATTGTCTCTGATAAGGCCAGCAAGACGCCAATGGACATGGCGACAATGAAACGTATCCATAAGGCGGCTTATGATGCTGGCGCGATGGTGCGTTTGGGGGCGCATAATATTTTGATGTCGCCGCCTCTAACGATTTCTGAAGCGGAGATTGATACTGTGTTGAGCGCGCTTGATATCGGGTTTGGCTCTGTCTGAGGGGTTGCGCCGCGCCTTTGGCGCGTCGCAGTGGGCGAGAGGGCTCTGCCCTCTCGCGCTCTACCGGGATTTTTTTTAGAAAGAAAAAGATTAGAGGTCTTTGAGGGTGGCAGCTGCGTAAACACCATACATTAGCGCGCGACGGGCGAGCCCGAGCGGGAAGCGTTTGGGCGGCTGCAGCATGAGTTTTGGGGTTTGCAGTTTCCGTGCGCCTAAGACTTGATCGGCGAGAAGCGCGCCTGTGTAGCTGCCCATGGCGACACCGTTGCCGTGATAGGCAAAGCCTGCGTAAGCGCCCGGCATCTTTGGAATGGGGCCCGCGAAGGGCGTGAGGCCTGCGGCAAGGCAGACCATGCCGGACCAGTAATAAGGCGTTTCGATTGCGGCCCAAGCGGGAAACATCGCTTCGAAATCGGCGCGTATTTTGCGTTTGTTGCGGGTCTCGGCGCTCTTGGAGGACATGAGGCCACCGCGCATTCCGAAGAGGAAGCGGCGGTTTGGCATCAGACGGAAGTAGTGCAGCAATGTGCGGCTGTCATAGGCCGCTTGATCAGAGGACCAGCCGCTGGCGATCTCTGTATCGGTCAGCTCGCGGGTGACGAGCACCGATGATTGCGCCGGCATATAGCGCTCGGCCATCCATGGCGGGACATCTTCGGAGGAATAGCCATTGGTTGCGATGATCAGTTGATCTGCGGTGAGCGCGCCTTGGGGGGTTTTGAGGCCGTAGCTCTTTGTACGATCAATTTTGTGAACGGGGCTTTGCCCGAAGACTTGCACGCCCGCGGCCTCGGCAGCCATGAGGAGCCCTGCAAGATATTTGCGTGGATTGAGGCCAAAGCCAATTGGAGTTGTGATGGCGCTGTGAAACTGGCCGGACATCCCCAGCGCGGGAAGCTCTTCTTTGCTGTGAAGCGTGGGCGTGACGCCGTAGTTTTCTTCGATTGCGCGCGCGTCATCGTCAAAGTGGATGCTCGCTTTATGGGCGAGTTGGGTTTCGCCGTTGCTGTGGATGTCTGCCTCAATCGTTTGGGTTTTGATGAGATTGGCGACGTGATGAACTGCGGCTGCTTCGGCGCGGCGATAGGCGAGGCGGGCAGGCTTGCCATGCTGACGGTCAAGCATGGTGTCGCTTGCTTTGGCGCCACCAAGGCAGCAGAAGCCGCCGTTACGCCCGGAAGCGCCCCAGCCGGGAAAGCCTGCGTCAAGCACTGCGACAGAGACACCTGCCTCGGCCAGCGCAAGCGCGGCTGAGAGGCCCGTGAATCCGGCGCCGATGATGGCTACATCGGTCTTTTGCGCGCCTGACAGCTGCGGGCGCTTGAGGGCAACGTCACCGACAGTATCGGCCCAGTAGTTGCCTAAGATCCTGTCGTCTGAATAAGCGTGCTTTGCGAAGATACGCCGCATCAGTCTGTGGCTTTTTCGGCGGCTCGTTCCTCACGCTGCTGGCGCAGGGTGGCGCGTTTGGACATGAGCGAGGCGGTTATCACGCCGACGGTGACGATGCTGATCATGATGGTTGAGAGCGCGTTGATCTCGGGCGAGACCCCAAGGCGCACCGCAGAGAAAATCTTGATCGGAAGTGTCGTGGCCGAGGGGCCTGCTGTGAAGGAGGCGATGACGAGATCGTCGAGAGACAATGTAAAGGCAAGAAGCCAGCCCGAGATCACCGCTGGCGCAATAATCGGCAGGGTGACAAGGCGGAAGGCCTCAAAAGGCGAGCAACCCAGATCAAGCGCCGCCTCTTCGAGGGAGCGGTCAAAACTCACAAGGCGCGAGGAGACGACCACAGAGACGTAGCACATTGAGAACGTCGTATGCGCCAGCACGATTGTCAGAACGCCACGGTCAAGGCCGATACCGATGAAGAGCAACAGCAACGAAAGACCCGTGATGACTTCGGGCATGACCAAAGGCGCATAAATCATCCCAGAGAACAGCGTGCGCCCGTTGAAGCGACCGCCGCGCACAAGGACATAAGCCGCCATTGTTCCAAGAACTGAGGCGATTGTAGAACTCATCACAGCGACTTTCACAGTGACCCACGCCGCATCAAGAAAGGCTTCGTTTTGAAAAAGCTCGCCATACCATTTGGTCGAGAAACCAGCCCAGACGGTCACGAGCTTTGACTCGTTGAAGCTGTAGATCACGAGGATCAACATTGGCAGATAAAGAAAGGCGAGACCGAAGCTAAGCGATGTCGCGTTGAACCAGGTAAAGCGTCTCATGGCCTGGTTCTCCCTGTGTCTTTTTTCTTTCTAAAAATATCCCAGGGGGTGCGGGGGACAGCGTCCCCCGCTTCGGTCGGATTGAGCGAAGCGAAATCCGAAACCCTTGCAAAGCAACCTTTGAATATATTCATTGTCCCTCGGCCTCCCGTTGCTTTTGTTCGTTGCGCTGGAACAGCACGATCGGGATGATCAGGATCAGCAGCAGGATCACTGCAACAGCAGAGGCGACCGGCCAGTCGCGGTTGGAGAAAAACTCCTCAAACAAGACCTTGCCGATCATCAGGGTTTGCGATCCACCGAGCAACGACGGGATGACAAACTCGCCAAGCGCGGGAATGAAGACAAGGAAGCAGCCTGCGATGATCCCTTGTTTGGACAGCGGTATTGTCACAAGCCAAAACGCAGTGAGGCGCGAACAGCCAAGGTCTTCTGCGGCCTCCAGAAGAGAGGAGTCGAGTTTCTCCAAAGCGGCGTAGATTGGCAGGATCATGAAGGGCAGGTAGGTATAGACGATGCCGATATAGACGGCAGTGTTGGTGTTCAGGATCGTGAGCGGTTCGGAGATAATGCCTGTCCAGAGAAGAAACTGGTTCAGGAAGCCTTCGTTGGAGAGAATACCCATCCAAGCATAAACACGGATCAGGAATGAGGTCCAGAACGGCAGGATCACCAGCATCATCAGGGTCGGGCGCCACTCGTCGGGGGCCTGTGCCATGGCGTAGGCGATAGGATAGCCGACAAGGAGCGTCAGCAGGGTTGAAAGCGCTGCGATTTGTAAGCTGGAGAGATAGGCTTTCCAGTAAAGATCATCTGTGGTGAGGAAGATGAAGTTCTCGAAATCAAGATTGGCGAAGAATGCTCGTATCCCGCTCCAGCCAGACGAGACATCAAGCGTGGGTGTGTAGGGCGGAATGGCAAGGGCTGTGTCTGATAGGCTAATTTTGAACACGATAACGAAGGGCACGAGGAAGAGCACCGCGAGCCAGACATAGGGCACAGAAATCAGGGTAAAGCGGCGCATGGCTTAGCCCTCCAGCACGATGGCGGCTGTGTCGGTCCAGCTGAGCCAGACGCTGTCTTCCCAAGTGAAGCTGCGACGCTCCAGCCTTGTGGTATTGGCTGTCTGGGCTTTGATCATGTGGCCGCCTTCGATTTCGACATGGTAGGTCGACAGATTGCCAAGATAGGCGATATCTATGATTTTGCCTTTGATCGTATTGGTCATTTTGGCGGGTTTCTGCGCCGTGATCGAGACTTTCTCGGGGCGGATCGCCAAGGCGCATTTGCTGTTTTCACCCAGATCATTTGTTGTCTTGGCGTGCAGCGGCGCTTTGCCTTCCGCATAGGTAATGTCGTAGCCGTCGCTGGCGCGGGTGGCATGGCCGTTGAGGATGTTCACATCACCGATGAAATCGGCGACATAAACCGAATTGGGCCGCTCATAGATATCGGCAGGGGTGGCGACCTGAATGATTTGGCCTTCGTCCATCACGGCCACGCGTGAGGCGACAGTCATGGCCTCCTCCTGATCGTGGGTCACGATGACAAAGGTTGTGCCGGTCTTTTCCTGAATATCCATCAGCTCAAACTGGGTGTCTTGACGCAGCTTTTTATCGAGCGCACCGAGCGGTTCGTCCAGAAGCAAAAGCTTGGGCGCTTTGGCGAGAGAGCGGGCGAGGGCCACGCGCTGACGCTGGCCCCCCGAAATCTGGTGGGGCTTGCGCTTGGCGAATTTGGTGAGCCGCGTGAGGCGGAGCATCTCTTCGACGCGCGCGTCTATTTCAGGCTTGGGTTTGCCTTCGCGCTTTAGGCCGAAAGCAATATTTTCTGCGACCGACAGGTGCGGGAAAAGCGCATAGGACTGGAACATCATGTTCACGGCGCGCTTGTTGGGCGGCACGCCTGCCATGTCTTGTCCTGCAATCAGGATCTGGCCTTCTGTCGGGGTCTCAAAGCCGCCGAGCATCCGCATCATTGTCGTCTTTCCGCAGCCTGACGGGCCGAGCAGCGCAAAGAATTCCTTGGCGTAAATATTCTGTGTGAGGTTGTCGATGGCGACGAAATCACCAAAGCGCTTGGTGACATTTTTAAATTCGATGAGCGGCTTTTCGTCCGCGTCGAGCCAAGGTGCGAAAACTGTCTGTGCCATGCGTATCCCTAGAAGTTTAAAAAGCCCGCAAACCGGAGTTTGCGGGCTGTGTTCGGGCTTATGTGCCTGATTTGATTTTTGTCCAGAGACGTGTGACGACACGCTGGACTTTTGCGTCATAAGGAGAGGTTGTGTAGAGCTTCTCCAGTGTTGCCGCATCAGGGTAGATCGCTGTATCGCCGATCACGTCTTCCTCGAGCATAGGCTGTGAGGCCAAGTTGCCGTTGGCGTAATAGACATAGTTTGACGCGGCGGCCATGTTCTCGGCGTTCATGATGAAGTCGAGGAACTTATGCGCTCCGTCGACGTTTGGGGCATCAATTGGAATAGCCATTTGGTCAAACCACATCAGCGCGCCCTCTTTGGGAGCGTTATAGGCGATTTCGACACCGTTCTCGGCTTCTGCTGCGCGGTCACGCGCTTGAAGAATGTCGCCTGACCAGCCGAAGGCCACGCAGATATCGCCGTTGGCGAGGGCGTTGATATATTCGGAGCTGTGGAACTTCTGCACGTGCGGCGCGATGGCGGTCAGCACGGCTTCTGTTTTGCCAATAACGTCGGGGTCCTGGCTGTCGGGGTCTTCGCCGATATAGGCCAGCGCGGCTGGGATCATCTCGGCGGGCGCATCAAGAAAATGCACGCCGCATGAGGCGAGCTTTTCCATATTGGCTGGATTGAACACCAGATCCAGTGAGCCGACCGGCGCATCCTCTCCGAGAATTTCCTTGACCTTGTTAACGTTTACGCCAAGGCCCGTTGTGCCCCACATATAGTTGATCGAATAGGCGTTGTCGGGGTCGTATTTTGCGGTGCGGGCTTCGATTGCATCCCACATATTGCCTTTGTTGCTGAGCTTGGAGGTGTCGAGCTTCTGGAACGCGCCTGCAGAGATCTGACGCTGCAGGAACGTGCCCGACGGCACAACAACATCATAGCCAGAGCCGCCTGCGAGCATTTTGGTTTCGAGCACTTCGTTTGAGTCAAACACGTCGTAGATGAGCTTGATGCCGGTTTCTTCTTCGAATTTGGCGAGCAGCTCTTCATCGATATAATCAGACCAGTTGTAGACGCGCACTTCTTCGGCTGAGGCCATGCCTGCGACGAGCGCGAGTGAGGCTGCTGCTGAAAGCAGATAGGTTTTCATGTTTGGTTTCTCCCTGTTTGCGAGGTCATTCCCCTTGACGAAATATTTGATCAAGTTTTGACTGTCTTGGCAACATTTCAATTATGATGCCTGCACGATGAGCGGCAAAATGCAAGAGATTCGGAAGGATAGACTATGACGCAAGACCCCGCCCACTCGGCCAATCTGGTGAGTTTTGCAGCCTATCCAGCGCAGTCTTCGGCAGACCTGCCGGCACATGAAAAAGTTTATCGCCAGATGCGCGATTTGCTTTTGTTTGGCGAGCTGGCACCGGGACAGGCCGTGACCATTCAGGGCATATGCAACACGCTTGGCGCAGGGATGACGCCTGTGCGGGAAGCCATTCGCCGGCTAACGGCGGAAGGAGCGCTTGAGTTCTTGGGAAACAGGCGTGTTGTCGTGCCTGTGCTGAGTGTTGGGCACGTGAACGAGCTCATTTTTGCACGTCAGGCTATTGAACCGCAGCTCACCGTGCGGGCCACCGAGCGGGCGACAGACGAGGGCATTGAGGAGCTGACCTTGATCGACGATGCGCTGGATCTCGCGATTGCGCAGGGGGATGTGCGAAACTATCTTGAGCAGAATTATCGCTTCCATGCGCGGCTCTATTCGATGGCGGATGCGCCTATTCTTTCAGCACTGGCAGACGGGCTTTGGCTAAGATTTGGGCCAAGTTTGCGCGTGGTTTGCGGGCGGGTGGGCACCCAGAATCTCCCTGATCAACACCATGAGGCACTGAGCGCGATGCGCGCCGGCGATGCGCAGGCTGCGGCCAAAGCAATGCGGGAAGATGTGATTCAAGGCATGGAGCAGGTGCGGCGGGCGCTCTGCGAAACCACAAGAGATTGACAGGAAATAATTTGATCATATTCTGACGGAGATAAAATTGATCGCGTAGGCACGCCCGCGCCTCTGGGAGTTTGATATGACACAGATCACCAACCATATGCCAACAGAAGAGCTGCAGCGCCTTGACGCGGCACATCACATGCACCCGTTCACAACCAATGACGAGCTTGAGAAGAAGGGCGCGCGCGTCATTACCCGCGCCAAGGGCGTGACGCTGACAGACAGCGAGGGCAACGAGATCCTTGATGCGATGGCGGGGTTATGGTGTGTGAATATTGGCTATGGGCGCGACGAATTGGCCGAGGTCTCAAGCCGCCAGATGCGAGAACTGCCATATTATAACACGTTTTTTCAAACGACCCATGTGCCTGCGATTGCTTTGGCCGAGCGTTTGGCAGAGCTGACGCCCTATGATCTGAACCATGTTTTCTTTGCCAATTCGGGCTCGGAAGCGAATGATACAAACATCCGTATTGTGCGCACCTATTGGCAGGAAAAGGGCCAACCCGAGAAGACTGTGATCATATCTCGCAAAAATGCGTATCACGGCTCGTCTGTGGCCTCATCGGCTTTGGGTGGAATGTCAGGAATGCACGCGCAGAGCGGGATGATCCCTGATATCCACCATATCGACCAGCCGAACTGGTGGGCCGAGGGCGGCGATATGAGCCCTGAAGATTTTGGGCTTGAGCGCGCCCAACAGCTTGAGACGGCGATCCTTGAATTGGGTGAAGATAAAGTCGCGGCCTTTATCGGCGAGCCTGTGCAGGGCGCTGGCGGTGTGATTGTTCCGCCGTCGACATATTGGCCCGAAATCCAGCGTATTTGTGACAAATACGGTATCCTTCTGATTGCCGATGAGGTGATCTGCGGATTTGGCCGCACGGGGAACTGGTTTGGCTCGCAAACGATGGGAATCAAGCCTGATATTATGACCGTGGCAAAGGGGCTTAGCTCTGGGTATGCGCCGATCTCGGCGAGTATTGTGAACGACAAAGTGGCCGCTGTATTGGGGGCCTGTGAGTTTAACCATGGCTATACCTATTCGGGCCACCCTGTGGCCTGTGCCGTGGCGCTGGAGAACCTGCGGATCCTTGACGAAGAGGGCATCGTGAGCCACGCAGCTGAAGAGCTTGCGCCTTATTTAAAAGAGAAATTCGAGAGCCTTGGCGACCATCCGATGGTTGGTGAAGTCAAGGTTGTGGGGATGATGGGATCACTGGCTTTGACGCCTGACAAGACGACGCGGGCGAAGTTTGCGGTGGATGTGGGGACGGTTGGGTTTATGGTGCGGGAGCGGTGTTTTGCCAATAATCTGATCATGCGTCATGTCGGGGACCGGATGGTGATTTCTCCGCCGCTTGTGATTACGAAAGCCGAGATTGATACGTTGATTCTGCGGGCGCGCAAGGCGCTGGACGAGGGCTATGAGAACGTTAAAAAAGCCGGTCTTTTCAAGGCGATGAGCTAGGGGTCTCGCCTGCTGGCGCAGGCGACCCATTGGGGGGCTCTGCCCCCCAGTTTCAAAAACCCTGCGGTTTTTGAAACATCCCCCCGGGATATTTCGGGAAAGAAAAAGCGGTTTTTCGAGCTGCGTTCAGCATGGTTAACGGCGCTTATAGAGGCTGATTCCAGGGGGGTGATATGTGTGCACAAAGCGTGCACCATGCGTGCACCCCCCTGTTGCGCCAATTATTAGGCGAAAATTAAATAACGGTGCGTGCGCTGCCTGTCAGGCTATGAGCTTGCGGCTGAGGCCCTTGAGCATGGCGAGGCAAGCCTCAAGCTGATCGGGGGCGATAAACTCGTCGGGTTTGTGGGCTTGTTC
>P_2C_Liq_3_UnCtyDRAFT_100476_pt1 | contig 12071 bp, 4 predicted proteins | sample Pon2CUnioCityCA_3_FD_9720 | JGI IMG/M metagenome (IMG submission 9720)
GACGAATACGAGCAGTATCAAGATTTACCAGGCCGAGTTTATACATCAGGGACAACTGAACTAGGTGACTTTAAAGTTGGTAGATTTATTACTGCACAAAACAGAACTGGTAATGTTACATTTACTAACAAAGTTAGTATTGCACAGCTAGATAGTTTACAACTAAGTCTATCAGATGTTACTATTGAAGCAATCTCAACAGACACAACACTTGGCGATAACGATCCTGGCGGTGCAAGTCATGGTCGTTTAACAACTCAGCTGGCACAGCGTACATTTATGAACAACAGATTAGGTGACTTCTTAGACAAACAAGTCACTTCAAGTAGTGTACCAGGAGCAGTTGTACAACTTAATTCGAGTGGTAAATTAAACGCAGATTTGATTCCGCCTGTAAGAACTAATAGTAACTTTACTCTTGATACTTTTGAAGAAAGAATTACATTAGTTGAAAATATTCCTGCAGACGAAGTGTTAGCAGGCGATAACATTATCGAAGCATATCAGCAAGAAGTACTAACACTTAATTCAGCTGTAACAGTAGTAAAAGGCGAAACTATCACGCAAGCTAATAGCGGAGCAACTGGCGAAGTAAAAGCTGATGTTACTTCTAATACTAGTATTACGCTTGTAAATGTAACAGGAACATTTACAACTAATGCAGCAGATACATTGTCAGGTAGTACAAGCGGAGCATTAAGTACATATCCGACAAGTACAAGTGGATTAGTAGATACACAGGACAATTTCTTCCTAAGTGACGATACTGAAAGTCAATATTTAATACTTTCAGATCCTCAGGACAGTACTGTACATAACTTTGTAGTTGGCGAAACTGTAAAAGGCGCAAATACACTAGCAGAAGGTGAAATTACTGAATACAGAGAAGGTGTAGCTATACTAGTTAACACAAATACTCTTCCTAGTGGCAGTGGATACGGTACAAGTGGAACATATACTAATGTAGCTCTTACTGGAGGCACAGGGTCAGGAGCAAGAGCTGATATTACTGTAGACGGAACTGGTCAGATCACAGTTGTAGATTTACACAGAGGCGGAACTGGATACGCAGCCGGAGATACTCTTAGTGCAGCTGACGGAGATCTAGGAGGAAGGTCAGGCGGATCTGCATTTACTGTTGACTTGTCATCTGTTGAAAATAGATTATATGTCGATTTAACAGGAAACAACATAAAATTTGAAGCAAGTGCAACTACTAACGAATTTATTGAAGACAATAACGCAGAAACACAAAGTGTAAATCAGGCAAGTTTTACAACGCTAACATTTAGTGCTAATAGTGTAAACGGTGAAATAGATTATACAGCTAATACTATTATTTTAACAGATCACGGATTAGACAACGGAGATCCGATTGAATATAACGCTAATGGCAATACAGAAATTGGCGGCCTAACTAATAATAGTGTGTATTATGCAAAGCGCATTGACGCAGATACATTTGAAGTTTATAATAACTATGCACTTACATCTCAAATAGACTTTACTACTAACTCTACAGGTTCTCATTTATTTAGATTGAGAAATGTAAATGCAGTTAGCAACACAATATATCTAGAAGATCACGGTTATTCTACAGGTACAGGTATTAGACTAATAGCAACTACTCCTCCAACTGGACTTACAGATGGTAGTTTTTACTTTATCGGCAGTGTTACTACTAATTCCTTTACATTGCATGACTTGCGTAATGATGCACTAGATAGTGTTAACGGTCTTACGCAATCAGCTGTAGATATTACAGATGCAGATACAGGTACTACCTTCTTTAGAGAACAAAATGCTAGAATTATCAGTACAATTAATACATCTAGTACAAATCTAGACAATTATGCAAGTTTAAACAGTTTAAATATTGATGCAAGTAACATTGTGTCTGGTATTATTAGTACTTCGAGACTGGGCACAGGAACTGCTAACCAAAACACTGCACTAATGGGCGACGGCACATTTGATCGAGTGTTAAAAAGTTTAGAAGTTACTGCAGGAAATGCTATTTCAATTGTTGGTGATAGTTACCAGTCAGGTGGCGATACTAGATACTTTGGTGATATACAAATTCAAGTTGATCCGGTTGATTCTACGCTGGGCGATTTAGAATTTACTAATCTAGGCGTAGCTGCATTTGATAAAGAGCAGTTTAATATTAATGAAGATGGCGGCGTAAGCATTAAAACAACAGCAGATGGTGGTGAATTAGATGCTACTACTCTCGCTGCACAGCCAGGTTCTTATTATTTGAACCCAGAAAACCTTACAAGAAATGTTCCTATTACAAAAGGTGGCACAAACTTATCAGGTTATACAGAAGGCGACTTACTTTATGCTGCATCGTCGTTAAGTTTAAACACAGATAGCTTAAACACACTTGCAATTGGTCCTGCTGGTTATGTTTTAAAAAGTACAGGCAGTATTCCAGAATGGTCTAACAGTTTATCATTAGGTAGTTTAACACTAGCAGACAACCTTACTGTTGATACTGACACATTGTTTATTGACGGCACTGAGCACAGAGTCGGTATTAATACTCTTACACCTCAAGTAAGTCTGCATGTTAATACTACTGACGCTCTACGCATTCCGGTAGGTACAACAGTACAACGACCGACAGCAGCACAAGGATATATTAGATATAATACATCAAATAATTCGTTTGAAGGATATTCAGGAACTTCTTGGGTAAATCTACAGAGTGCTAGAGATGTTGACGGCGATACTTTTGTAAGTGCTGAAACAAATCCTGGCAGTGATAATGATACTATTCAGTTTTTTGCAGGCGGCACATTAGCAGCAGAAATAACTGCGGACGGATTTACTGAAATTAATGTTGGTGACATTAGTATTAACAACAGTTTCATTACAACTACAGCAAGTAATAGTAATTTAGAGCTAAGAGCAGCGGGCACAGGTACTATTGATATACAAAATCAACTCACAGTTGATCAAGGTGCGCTATTTGAAGGCAATGTTACATTTAATGAAACTGGATCTGATGCAGACTTTAGAGTAGAATCAAATACACAAGACCATGCGCTGTTTGTAGATGCAAGTGAAGACTTTGTCGGAGTACACACAAGTACACCTAAAGCACCACTTCAAGTACAAGATGTTGCATTAGATACAGAAACTACTACAGCAAGCGGAACAAGTGTTGTAAAGGTTGCAGAGTGGGCAGTTGCAGACTTTAGAACTGCAAAAGTATTAATACAAATTACAAATTCAACAGATGGAGAGTTCCAAGCACAAGAAATGCTTATTGTACACGACAGTACAAACAACGCAGGCGTAAAATCTACTGAATATGCAATTTTATTTACTGGAAGTGCTGCGCTTGCAACCTTTAGCACACAGGTATCAGGGGGCAACATAGAGCTACTAGCAACACCAGGTACTGCAAGTACATTGGTTTATAAAGTAGCTAAGACAATGATAACTGTGTAACCGATAAATACATTATATAAGCCAGTTTAGGGGAGAGTGAACCAGATGGCAACTAGTGATTTCAAAGTCAAAAAGGGTCTGCAGGTAGGGCCGGGCGATTTAACGATTAATGTCGATAATGATACCGCTGCATTCGCAAATGGTTATTCGATAACAATAGGATCTGCAACCGTATTAACTGATGCAGACAACGTAAGTAGCTTATCCAATGACGCAAACTATATTACACTTACTAGTCTAAGTGCAACAGGTGACCTAACATATAATAACGCTACAGGTGAAATAAGTTTTACACAGCGCACTGATCAACAAGTGCGAAACTTATTTAGTGGCACCGGCGATATTACATACGAAAGTACAAATGGTCAGATAAGTTTTAATAACAGCACTGGTTACATCACACTCACTGACCTAAGTGGCGGCACAGGTATATCTTACAACAATACTACAGGTGAAATTAGTATTGCTCAAAACATTGCTAGCGACCAAGATGTTACATTTAACACGATAACAGCTACAGACAAAGTACTTACTGATACTATTACAGCAGTAGGTGCAGGAACAGATGTAACAATAGACGACAACTTAATTGTTAGTGGAAATTTAACAGTTAACGGTACAACTACTACACTGAATAGTACAACTCTAACTGTAGATGATCTTAATATTGTAGTTGCAAGCGGCGCAGCGGACGCAGCAGCAGCAGATGGTGCTGGATTAACAATCGAAGGTGCTAATGCAACACTAACTTATGCTGCAACTGGCGACAAGTTTGTAATGAACAAGTCACTGGACACAGATATTATCGGAACTGTATCAGATATTTCAAATCACGATACTGATGCACTAAGCGAAGGTAGCACAAATCTTTATTATACAGACACAAGATCAAGAGCAAGCATAAGTGTTACCGATGCCGGCGGCGATGGAAGTCTAGCATATGATAATGTTACTGGAGTTATAACATATACAGGTCCAAGTGCAGCAGAGGTAAGAGCACACTTTAGTGCAGGCACAGGCGTTACTATTACTAATGGCGAAGTAGCAATAGGACAAAGTGTTGGTACAACTGACGATGTAACATTTAATTCGATAAACGCAAACTTAACCGGTAATGTAACTGGAACAGTTAGTGATATTTCAAATCATGACACTGACGATTTAAGCGAAGGCACAACAAATTTATATTACACGCAAGCAAGATTTGATACGGCATTTGGTAATAAGACAACAAATGATCTAGCAGAGGGCACAGGCGTCTCTCCTAATTTATATTTTACAGAGACACGAGCTAGAAACACTATTAGTGCAAGTGGCGATTTAAGTTACGACAGCGCAACAGGTGTAGTAAGTTTTACTGAACGTACTGACGCAGAAGTTCGCGGGCTACTAAGTGCAGCAGGCGATCTAAGTTATAACAGTACAACTGGCGAATTTAGTGTTACATTGCCTGATGACCTAGGTGATCTTACAAACAATGCTGGGTTTATAAAACTTACAGACATCAGCGCAACTGGTGATCTAAGTTATAATAACTCAACTGGAGTGTTTAGTTTTACAGAACGCACTGATGCAGAAGTAAGAGGACTTGTTAGTGCAGGTGGTGATTTAAGTTATAACAGTACAACTGGTGTGTTTAGTGTTACAACTTATAAAGATGCAGATGCAGATGCTAGAATTGCCGCAGCAACACTTGACAATCTATCAGATGTTAATTATACTACAACTCCTGCAGATGGTCAAATATTAGTGTGGGATAATGCAAATCAATATTGGGAACCAGTATCTCCCTTTGGTGCAAATGATTTTGACACACGATTTGCATTAAAAACTACAGACGACCTAACTGAAGGCTCAACCAATCTTTATTATACAGATGCTAAAGCAAGAGCTGCAATTAGTGTTGCAGGAGACTTAGCGTATAACAGTAGTACTGGAGTAATTTCTTACTCAACACCTACTAACTTGTCTGACTTTACTAATGACACAAACTTTATCACGCTTGCAAGTCTAAGTGCTACAGGAGACTTAGCATATAATAATTCGACAGGTGTTATATCATTTACAGAACGTACTGATGCAGAAGTAAGAGGACTTGTTAGTGCAACTGGAGATATTAGTTATAATAATTCAACAGGTGTTATATCATTTACAGAAAGAACTGATGCAGAAGTAAGAGGACTTGTTAGTGCAACTGGTGATATTAGTTATAATAATTCAACAGGTGTGTTTAGCTTTAACAACAACAGCGGATTTTTAACTAGCTATACAGAAACTGACACACTTGATACTGTTACTGGTAGAGGCGCAACAACAGCAAACGATATTCAAGTTGGCGGACTTACTGTTACAGGTGATCTTACAGTAAGCGGCACTACAACTACAATTAATACTGCTACGCTTGATGTTGCAGACAATCAAATTACTTTGAATAGTGATGTTACTGCTGCTCCTAGTGAAAATGCAGGAATAGTTATTGAACGCGGCACTAGTACTAATGTAGATCTACGCTGGAACGAAACTGACGACAAGTGGCAGTTTACAAATGACGGAACAACATATTACAATATACCAGAAGCAACTAGCGACTTATCTAATGACAGTAACTTTATATCGCTTACAGATATTAGTGCAACAGGAGATATTAGTTACAATAACTCAACTGGCGTAATTAGTTTTAACAACACTACAGGATATATTACTCGCACAGGGATAAGTGCTAGCGGCGATATCAGTTATAACAACACAACTGGTGAAATAACATTTAACAACACCAGCGGATTTATCACCGCCGGTGAGCTTACTGAAACTGACACCCTTGATACTGTTACAACTAGAGGAAGCATTACAACAAACTCTGCAGAGTTCGGAGCATTGACTGTAGGCGGAACTAGTGTAGCACTAGTAGGTGCAAACATAAGCACATTTACAAATAATTCAAACTTTATTGATCTTACTGATTTAAGTGCTGTTGGCGATATAACTTATGATAACACAACAGGGCAATTTAGTTTTAATAATTCAAGTGGGTATATTACAGCTGAAGCAGATACACTAGCAACTGTAACTGCAAGGGGAGATACTACAAACACCGCTGTGACCTTTGGTAGTACAGTAACAGTAAATAATGAAATATATTCAAATGGTACTGTCCTACAAACAGAAGCAGGTGTTAACAAAACTAACCTTGCAATGTTTAATGGTTACATACAACTAAATCAAATTAATCAGCTGTATTCAGATGGCGATCTATGGCTTGCTAACGCACAGCAGAATTCTTCTGGTAATGATACAAAGGTTATTTCAACTGCGAATGCTCTAGGAACCGATGTAGGCGGAAACAGTTTACAGATTAAAGCAGGAACATCTACAGGATCAGCTGTGTCTGGTTCAATATCGTTCCACACAGGCACAGCAGGACCTGCTACAAGCGCAGCAACTAATACATCTCAAGAACGTCTAACTATTAGAGGAACAGACGGCAGAGTAATGATTAATAATGCATATGCTCTACCAGAAAGTGACGGAACAGCTAATCAAGCTATTATTACAGACGGGTCCGGAAGCCTTTCATTTGGATCTGTACTAACTGATGTAGTAGAAGATACTAGCCCACAGTTAGGGGGCAATCTAGACGCAGACGGTAATGATATAACTGGTATTCATAGACTAGAAATAGGTGACGAAAATATATCGTCTACTCCGCGTTTGCAAGTAGAGCATAACGCTACTAATTCTACAGTAGATGTTGTTCCTGCAGGCGCTGGTATTAGAACTATCCTAGGCGGTTCTACTACTTCTAATATAGAAGATAGCAGCGGCAATATAAGATTTAGTGTTGCAGCAGGCGGCGATGTTACTATTAACGATACATATATTTTACCTAGTGACGACGGCACTGTTGGCCAATATATAGGTACAGATGGTTCAGGCAATTTAAGTTTCAGTACTCCTCCAAAAGGTATTGAACTTACAGATCTTAGTGCAGGCGGCGACATTAGTTATAACAACACCACAGGCGAATTTAGTTTCACTGAAAGAACCAACACAGAAATTAGAGAACTGTTTAATGCAGTAGGTAGTATACAGTATGATAGCTCTACAGGTACATTTGCGTTTGTTGAACGCACAGATACAGAAGTAAGAGGTCTTGTTAGCGGCACAGGTGATATTAGTTACAACAGCACAACCGGTGAGTTTAGTTTTAACAACAGCACTGGATATATTACTGGCGCTGACATTAATGAAACTGACACACTACAAAGTGTAACCAACAGAGGAAACACAACTTCTAATAGTATTACTGTTAATGATATGACGGTTAACGGCAACTTAACAGTTAGTGGAACTACAACATATGTTAATTCTACTCAACTTAATATTGGCGATAATATTATTACACTTAATGCAGATTTTCAAAGTGGTAATGCTACAGAAAATGCAGGTATAGAAGTAGAACGCGGTGCAGACGCTAATGTGTTAATTCGTTGGAACGAAACTGCTGACAGGTGGGAATACACTAACGACGGTACAAACTACAGTTACTTCCCATTACTTACAAGTGATTTAACAAATGATAGTAACTTTGTTGCACTAGGCGATATTAGCGGAACTGGTGATATAGACTTTAATCAGTCAACAGGCGTAATCAGTTTTAATAATAACAGTGGCTTCCTTACTGCTGAAACTGACACACTTGATAGTGTAACAACTAGAGGAAACACAACTAGTAATGCTTTAATTGTTAACAGTAGTTTGACAATACAAAATGAAATTTATACACAAGGCGTTGCACTAAAGTATCAAAACCTAGCTGATCAAGCACAAATGGAACTGGGTTCGACCTACTTTAAATTTGAAAATATTGATGACTTTTTTGTAGAATCTGATTTAGTTTTACACAATACTGCCACTGATAGCACAGGTGCAGCTCACAGAGCAATTAAAACAGCAGCTGGCGCTGGAACTAACATTTCTGGTAGTAATATAGACATCGAAGCTGGTACTTCTACAGGTAATGCACAAGCCGGTAGTATCACATTCAAAACAGGTACTACTGGGGCAACAAGTAATAACATTTCAAATGTTGTAGCTGAAAGATTTAAAATTAGCGGCGCTGATGGCTCTATAACTATTAACCAAGCGTACACATTGCCTACAGCAGATGGCGCCAATGGTCAGTTCTTAGGAACAGACGGTGCAGGCGCACTAACTTTTAAACAAATAAGCTATAGTGACTTGTCAGGATCGCCTGCAATTGCACAAGTTGGCTTAACTGGCGATTATGCTGACCTTATTAATGTTCCGACTAACGTAAGTACCTTTGTAAACGATGCAGGTTATTACTCCGACGGATCACAAATGATTGGAGATCTAAAAGGTAGTGTATTCGGAGATGACAGTGTTGTACTAGTAGATAGTGTAAATAGTAGACTAGAAACACACTACCTAAACCGTGTAGGCGCTACTAATGGTCAAGCACTTGTATGGGATGACTCAAATTTAAGATGGCAACCTGGAACTGTTGACGGCGACAGTATTAATCTTGTTTTAGAACAAGTTGGAGATATTGATACATCAGGAAAACAACCAGGAGACAATCTACAATGGAACGGCACACAATGGGTGCCAGTAGGAGCAGCAGAGTCAAGTGGAATTACAGTTGCGGCTGCTGAAGAACTTGCATTTGCTGCTGCACTGATAATGGGATAACAAAATGGCAACATATTTTAGAAATACAGTAAACAAAGAAATAGGAATAAATCCGGTAACAGTACTAGATAATTCAAATAACAGTAAAATGACTGTTGTGGGTATCAGTTTAGCAAATGTATCAGAGAGCAATCTTTTTGTGGATGTAACAGTAACAAATGATCTAGATGTAGAAGTACATTATGTAAAACAAGTTATGTTACCGCCGAATAGTAGTATGCGATTAATTGCAGGCGGCGAAAAACTAATTCTAGGTAATGATAATCAAATTAAAGTTAAATCAAATCTTGCAGACAGTATCGATGCTATTGTAAGCTATGTGGAAATTATCTAATGATTAAAAAGTTCAACTCTAAATTCTATGTAGGAAACACTCCTAGAAAAGAAGCTAACAGGACCAGGGGTCAGCGCTTCTTTTATGGATTGAGATCTGACGGCGAAGAATTAGTGTTGGGCAAAGTAGACGCATATGACTCTAATGACGGAGTACAGGTAAACTACATTGGAGATAATCCAGAATCTGATTATCCTAACTTTATACCGGGACAAGACTTTTTCGAAGGTAAAGATGTTGACCATGTAGACATTTATCCTAGTTTACTATATCAACAGTACAAATGGAGTGATGCAAACTTTACATACTATGTCGACGATAACGGAGAACTTACACTCCGTGTGTTACATGGTAGAGACGAAGGCGATGTAGAAATACCAAAAGTTCCACTCAATCCTGTGCAAAAAGATTATAGAAAAACAGGAGTTTATCCAACATTTGACAATACAAGTGTTACGTTCGATAACACAGGTCTGTCTTACGACAACAGGGAAATATAATGGCAAAGCAATTAATTAATACAGGACAAGGTGCTAACGACGGTACTGGTGATAGTCTTAGAGATGGTGCTAGTAAATTAAACAGCAATTTTGACGAAGTATATGCATCTATCGGTAACGGATCAACATTAAAAATTAATGTTACTGGCGCTACTGCCGGACAAGTATTATCTTACAATGGATCATCATTTGTCCCTGCAAGTACAAGTGCAATTGCATTTAATTCCGTACAAGGCGATGCAGGACTTTCTAGTGCTACTACTGGTAATACAACATTAGGAATTGTCGGTACTGACGGAATCAATACCAGCGTGAATGGAAATGTAGTAACTATTTCTGGAAGCGGTTCGGGCACAGGCGGCGGCGCAAGTGTAACAGTTTCTACTACTCCTCCGTTAAATCCCAGCGACGGAGATTTGTGGTATGACAGCGAATTAGGAATACTAGCAGTTTGGTACAACAGTCAAAGTATTTGGGTACAAACAAATGGTGCAAGCGTAATTGAACAGTTTAGTGGTGATGTTTCTACAGGGGTCACTACATTTTTAGGCTTAACAGATACTCCTCAAGCATTTACAGGTAACGAAAATAAAAGTTTAATTGTAAATGCTACAGGAACAGCATTAACCTTTTCTGAATCATCGCAGAGTCAAGATGTATTAAATCCTGTTGATGTTGCAGCCTCTGATAGTCCATATGATGCTAGTAGCTACGATTTGATTTTTACAGACACAACGAGCGGATCTGTTACTATAAACTTACCTGGAACTCCAGCCAAGGGCGAGGAAGTTAGAATTGTCGATATTGCAGGACAGTTTGCTAATAATAGTTGTACAATATCGAGTACATTTCCTATACAAGGTGTATCAGAGGATCTAATTGTTGATGTTGAGCGTGCTTCTTTAGGATTATTATTTCATAGTGCAGACGCAGGTTGGGTACTGAAAGATAGATAATGTCAAGATATTCGTCAGAAAAATATTACGAATTATCTGTACTAGACAGAAAAGAATCGCTGCCTTTAGAAAATAATTCAATAGGTGATAGATACCTTTTCAATGATGAAATTTATATATGGAACGGAAATTTTTGGGTAGAAGCAACACTATTAAGTGCTCCTGATGCATTGCTAATTACTACCTATCTACTAAGGGGACCTAGTAGTGTAAACGAAGGTGAAAACTTTACTGTTACGCTAGAAACACAAAATGTAGACAACGGCACAGTACTTGCATATACAATAACAGGCACTGTAAATAGCACAGACCTCGATGGAGAAAGTTTAACTGGGACGCTTACAGTACAAGATAATACAGCTGAAGTATCATTTACACATGTTGCAGACGGTATATCAGACGGATCAAAAACTTTTATACTTACACTAGATAATGGCGAAAGTTCTATTGTAATTGAACTAGCTGATACATCACAACAACCGGTGCCAACATACACATTGAGTAGTAGTGATGTAAGTATAAACGAAGGCGGCAACTTTACAATAACACTAACAACTACCGCAGTTGCAGAAGGCACTATAGTTCCGTATACAATTTCTGGCATTTCGGCAGCTGATTTAATAGCACCTGGGCCTACTACACTTACAGCTAGTTTTACTGTCGGATCTGATGGAACTGATAGACAGGATTTCTTTTTGAGTGAAGATCTTGCAACAGAAGGAACAGAAGTATTTACTCTAACCTTAGACGGTACTTCTAATAATATTCAAGTTAATATTAACGATACTAGTACTGCTCCGGTTCCTACAGGCTCTCAATCTTACACTACTCCGGGGACTTATACCTTTACTGTACCAGTAGGAGTAACGCAAATTCATGCAGTTGCAGTTGGCGGAGGCGGCGGCGGGCAATTGTCAAGAGGCTCAAGTACAGGAACAACCCGAGCTGCTTCAGGCGGAGGTGGCGGCGGCCTTGGATGGGCAAACAATATTTCAGTAACACCTGGTCAAGCGGTTACTGTTACAGTAGGCGACGGCGGCGTTGGCGGATCTGTAGCTACACAAACTTATAGTTCGAGTAGCGGACTTTCTGGAGAATCGAGCCTTG
>P_2C_Liq_3_UnCtyDRAFT_100477_pt1 | contig 12064 bp, 10 predicted proteins | sample Pon2CUnioCityCA_3_FD_9720 | JGI IMG/M metagenome (IMG submission 9720)
GGCCCATGGCGTCTTTGGCGGCGCGCCAGGGTTTTTCTTGCGTTGCAAGCACCCCATCGGTTGCACCGAACTCTTTGGCAACGGCGAGCTTTTCCTCGCTCATGTCGACGGCCACGATGCGCCGTGCGCCTGCGATGCGTGCGCCCTGGATCGCGTTGAGGCCAACGCCGCCTGCGCCGATGACCACGACATCCTGACCTGCGCGCAGCTGGGCTGCGTTGACCACGGCACCCACGCCTGTGATGACGCCACAAGAGATGAGCGCGGCGGCGTCTTTGGGCATATCTTCAGGAATCACAACGATCTGGCTCTGATCAACCACAACTTTTTCGGCAAAGGCACCGCAGGCCATGGCCTGATGCAGCTTGCCACCATCGGCTGTTTTGAGGGGGCCGTGGTCACCATCATAGGGGGTTTGGCAGATCACGGGTTTGCCGCCAGCACAGGAGGGGCAGGTGCCGCAAGCGCGGATGAGCGTGACAATGACACTGTCGCCAGTCTTGAAGCCTTTGACGCCAGCGCCCACTGCGGTGATGCGCCCTGCGGCCTCGTGGCCATAGACGGCAGGCAGAGAGCCGCCCCATGCGCCCTCGGCATAGGAGATGTCGGAGTGGCAGATTGCAACTGCGTCGAGTTTGACTTCGACTTCGCCACTTTGGGGCGCGCGCAGCTCGACGGCTTCGACTGTGAGGGGTTCGCCAAATTCGTGGCAAACAGCGGCTTTGATTGTTGTCATATGACTCTCCCTTTTGAAGGGAGCCTGACAAGCCTTGGCTGCGGCTGCAAGCCTGAAAGGCGACGTCGTTACGTCGCGTTCTGGATTTTGCGGGCTGTTCTGTCGGTGATGTAGAGGATGAGGGCGAACCCCATGATGAGCGCGGCCAAAAGAAAGGGCGCGCTGGGCAGATAGAGCGTGCCTTCGGGGCGGGAGAAATAGGCAAAGGCCTGTGTCATCATCAGGGGNGAAACGATCATNGAGAGCGACGACAGAGAGCCAAGCACACCTTGCAGCTCGCCTTGGGCGTTGTTTGGCGCGGCTTGCGACATGGCACCTTGCAGGGCGGGCATGGCGATGGCGCCGATGGAGAAGAGCGGGATGAGCCACAAGAGCAAGGTGCCGTTTGTGACGAGGGTGAGCAAAAGGAACGAGGCAATGTTAAAGCACATGCCTGTCACAACTGCGCGGCGCTCTCCCAGAATACGGATGGCGGGGCGCACAAGAAGCCCTTGGGCCAGTGCAAAGCCGATGCCGTACAGGCCAAGGCTGAGGCCGATGGTGCTGGGGGCCCATGCGAAACGCTCGGTGACAAAATAGGCCCAGACGGCCGGATAAACGTGGGTGGCGATGTTGAAGAAGAAAAACACCACCAGCAGTATTTTGAGCCCGTCAAAGCGCGCGACCGAACGCAGAGCGCCAAAGGGGTTGGCACGTGACCCCTCAAAGCGGCGCTGCTTCTCGGCGGTCACCGTTTCGCGCAGCACGATAAAGCCGAGTATGGCGTTCAGAAGCGCCAGAGCGGCGGCGGCCCAAAAAGGCGCGCGCGTGCCGAAATCAGCCAGCAAACCGCCCAGCACAGGCCCGATAATGAAACCGATGCCAAACCCCGCGCCGATCAGCCCGAAACGGGCGGCTTTTTCATGGGGTTCGGAGACATCGGCCATATAGGCCATGGCGGTGCTATGTGTCGCCGCTGTGATGCCGCCAACAAGGCGCCCTGCGAGCAAAAGCCAGATAGAGCCAGCAAGTGCCATAACAACGTAATCCGCAGACATGACCAAAAGGCTAACAAGCAGGACGGGCCGGCGGCCAAACCTGTCAGAGAGCGCGCCAAGCAAGGGCGAGAAGAGAAACTGCATGACGGCGAAAGACGTGGCCAGAATGCCGCCCCAAAGGGCTGCGTTGGCGAGTGTGCCACCGCGCACCTCCTGAATAAGCTCTGGCATCACAGGCACGATCAGGCCAATGCCCATAGCATCAATGACCACGGTCATGACGATGAAAAAGACAGGCAGACGCGCGCGCATTTGAGCATAACTTTCACAGGAACGGTTTGGGCGCAGATAGGCTTGGCGGGGCCGTAAGGCAAGCGCCAAACGAAAAAGCACCCCGCAAGGCTGGCTTGCGAGGCGCTTCAAATGTCTTGCTTTACAGAGGCTTAGCCGAGGCGGCTGGCCACGTTTTCCCAGTTCACCAGATTGTCGAGGAAGTTGGTGAGGTAGACAGGGCGTTTGTTGCGGAAATCGATGTAGTAGCTGTGCTCCCACACGTCGCAGCCCAGAAGCGCTGTCTGGCCAAAGCAGAGCGGGTTTACGCCGTTTTCTGTCTTGGTGACGGCGAGTGAGCCGTCGGCGTTTTTCACGAGCCAGCACCAGCCCGAGCCGAACTGACCCGCGCCAGCTGCGGCGAAGTCTTCTTTGAATTTGTCAACGGAGCCAAAGCTCTCGGTGATGGCTTTTTCCAGCTCGCCGGGCATGGCTGTTTTGGTCGGGCTCATCATGTGCCAGAATTCGTTGTGGTTCCACAACTGACTGATATTGTTGAAAATACCGTTCTGGGCGACAGATGATTTATCATATGTGCCGACGATGATTTCTTCCAGCGTTTTGCCGTCCCATTCGGTGCCGGCGATCAGCTTGTTGCCGTTGTCGACATAGGCTTTGTGGTGCAAATCGTGGTGGAACTCGAGCGTTTCGGCGGACATGCCGTGGGCTGCAAGAGCGTCGTGTGCATATGGAAGATCTGGAAGTTCAAAAGCCATGAGAGGTCCCCTTTGGTGTTCGCGTTTATCTGGTGTTCAGATGGGGCCTTCAGGCAGGGAAGGTCAAGGGGCAGGGGCCAAAAAAGCCCCGAAATCGCGCGGCGCACGGTCGGGTTAATGGCGCAAAGGCCTCCCGAAAGAGGGGGGGTGACATGCGTGCACCGAGCGTGCACCAGGCGTGCACCGCCTGATCTGCTCTTGCTTTAAGGCTTTGTTAAGTTACCACACCGCGCGGCCGTGTCAGTCTGTCTTAACCAGAATTGCGCCGTAGCGGTTGGCGGCTTCAACGGCTTCATGCGCTTTGGCGGCATCCTCAAGATCGAAGATTTTGTGCACCCGTGCGGTGAGCGCGCCTTCTCCCAGAGCGCGGTGAATGTGCTCGATCGCCACTTTGCGCTCGGCTTCGGGCAGAATGTAGATCAACGCGATGTCGATCTTGATGGCTTTGAAGAGAAGTGGGCCAAAGGGCAGGGTCGGTGCCATGTTCACAGCAGAGCCATAGGCCGCGATGGTGCCATTGGGGGCCATGACCGCTGCCAAAGTGTCGATGTTGGCACCAAACTCGCACTCAACAGCGCGGTAGATCAGGTTGCCTGAGGTGGCTTGCAAGATGTCGTCGGCAAGCGTGGGGGAGCGGTGGTCAAGCACCAGATCAGCACCAGCGGCATGGGCTTGATCTGCCGAAGGGCCAGCGGAGGCTGTCGCGATCACGCGTGCGCCAGCCCATTTGGCGAGCTGGACGGCCATAAAGCCGACAGAGCCACCGCCGCCCGAGACAAGCACGGTTTTGTTTTCGACCGGGCCGCCGCCCAGCACGCAATGTGCGGCTGTCAGCGCAGGGATGCCGAGGGATGCGCCTGTTTCAAAGCTGTGCGCGCCCAGCGGCACGGCTTGGGCTGCGGGCAGGGCGATGTATTCGGCGCAGGTGCCTTGGGCGCGCTGCCACTGGCCGTTCCAGACCCAGACGCGCTCGCCCACGCGGTGCGCGTCTACACCTGCGCCGACCGCTTCGATGATGCCTGCACCGTCGGAATGGGGGATGATCTGGGGGAAGGGCGGTTTGGTGACGCCGGGGCGGCCACCTGCGCGGGCCTTCACATCTGACGGGTTCACCCCCGAGAGCGCCAGACGCACAAGGACTTCGCCTGCTTGGGGCGTTGGTGTTTCGATGTCTGTGAGGCTGAGCACATCGGCGGCAGGGCCGAAAGCGGAATAGGTGATGGCGCGCATTGGTTATGTCTCCCTGAAGTTGGGAGAGTTGTGCGGCAGTGTCAGGGGGGCGTCAAGCCGTGCTTAGGTGCGGCGCAGGCGGATGACCACGTCGACCGAGGCTATCTCGGCATCGGCGGGGGCGCTGGGCAGGTTGGTGATGTCCATGCGCTCGGTGGAGGCATCGGTGAGCTCGCCTGTGTCTTCCCAGAAGAAGTGGGGGTGCTCTGATGTGTTGGTGTCAAAGTAGCTTTTGTTGCCGTCTACCGTGATCTCGTGCATGAGGCCCGCGTCGCAGAATGCGCGCAATGTGTTGTAGACCGTGGCCAGCGACACAGTGTCGCCTGCGCCTTTGGAGGCATCAAACAGGCTTTCGGCTGTGACGTGGCGGTGTTTGCCATCGCCCACGAGACGCTCTGCCAAAGCAAGNCGCTGGCGCGTGGGGCGCAGGCCTTTTGTGGCAAGCCATTTGGTGCTGCGCTCTGCGGGCGTTTGGGCGTTGGGTAATGTCATGCGCGCGTCTTATGTCCTTTTGCGGAGCGCGAGGAGAGGCGCTGCCTTGTTCGCAATATAGGGTGAAAACGGCAAAGCTTTCAAGGCATAGTGCGAATGCCTCGCAACTTGGAGGGTGTGCGGCAGGCGCGGCGCGCTCTTGCATGGCCCTTGGGCAGGGTGTTAGAGAAAACAGAACGCTATGATATCAAGACAGAAAGGAGCCCCCTGATGGCTCAATACCCCAGCAGTTTTGACCGTGACGATTTGCTGAAATGCGCGCGCGGCGAGCTTTTTGGCGAGGGCAATGCCCAGCTTCCCGAGCCGCCCATGCTTATGATGGACCGTATCACCGAGATTTCGGATGATGGTGGTGCGCATGGCAAGGGCCATGTGCTGGCGGAGTTTGATATCAAACCTGACCTTTGGTTCTTTGACTGCCACTTCCCCGGCAACCCCATTATGCCGGGCTGTCTTGGCCTTGACGGCTTGTGGCAGCTGACAGGCTTTAACCTTGGCTGGCGCGGCTGGCTGGGGCGCGGCTATGCGCTGGGCGTGGGCGAAGTGAAGCTCAAGGGCATGGTGCGCCCTGACCGTAAGATGCTGACCTACAAGATCGACTTCACCAAAGCGATCCAGACCCGCCGCCTGACCATGGGGGTGGCTGACGGGATCGTGGAGGCCGATGGCGAAGTGATCTATGAGGTGAAAGATATGAAAGTGGCGCTGAGCGAGAGCTGAGGCGTTTGCTGATATGAAGACGGAAAGGGGCCTGCGGGCCTCTTTTTGCTTTTGGGCAGGGTCTGCGCCGATTGTGCGGGGTGCAACGCGTCTTGCACTTTCCCCTGCCAATGCCCTAGAAAAGCATAAGCAAATTTAACAGGAGGTGCTCATGCGCCGAGTGGTCGTTACAGGGTTGGGCGTTGTCTCATCCATCGGGAACAATGCAGATGAAGTGCTGGCTTCGCTGAAGGCAGGCAAGTCGGGCATTACATTTAACGAGGATATGGCCGAGCACGGCTTTCGCAGCCGTATTGCGGGCAATGTGAAGCTGAATGTGGCGGACCATGTCGACAAGCGCACGCTGCGCTTTATGGGGCCGGGTGCGGCCTATGCGCATATTGCGATGGGGCAGGCGATTGCCGATGCGGGGCTTGAGCCCGGTGATGTGATCAACGAGCGCACAGGGCTTGTGGCAGGCTCTGGCGGGCCGTCGACATCGGCCATGCTTGCAGCGCATCAGGCGGTGCTGAGCTCGGGCGCGACCAAGCGCATCGGGCCATTTGCTGTGCCCAAGACGATGTGTTCGACCGTGTCGGCGAACCTGTCGACGGCCTATCAGATCAAGGGGATCAACTATTCGATCACGAGCGCCTGCTCGACCAGCCTGCATTGCATTGGCAACGCGGCCGAGCAGATCATGATGGGCAAGCAGGACATCATGTTTGCGGGCGGTGGCGAAGAGCTGGACTGGACGTTGAGCTGCCTCTTTGACGCTATGGGCGCGATGAGCAGCAAATATAACGACACGCCCGAGAAAGCCTCGCGCGCCTTTGATGCGAACCGTGACGGCTTTGTCATTGGTGGCGGCGGCGGCATCCTTGTGCTCGAAGAGCTGGGCCATGCGCAGGCGCGCGGCGCGAAGATCTACGCCGAAGTGACGGGCTATGGCGCGACATCGGATGGGGCTGACATGGTTGCGCCGTCGGGTGAGGGCGGCATGCGCGCGATGAAGCTGGCGCTGGCCACGCTGCCCGAGGGGCGGCAGGTTGATTACATCAACGCACACGGCACCTCCACGCCTGTGGGCGATGTCGGCGAAGTGGAAGCGGTGCGCAGCGTCTTTGACGGGATCAAACAGCCGGTGATTTCATCGACCAAGTCGATGACGGGCCACAGCCAAGGCGCGACAGGCGCGCAGGAGGCGATCTACTGCCTTCTGGCTCTGGAACATGATTTCATCATCCCCAGCATCAACGTGGAAACCCTCGACCCAGCCATTCGCGAGGGCGAGATTGCGACGGCCCTCGTCGAAAATGCAGGTCTTGATAGCGTGATGACCAACTCGTTCGGCTTTGGCGGAACCAACGGTTCGATGATTTTGTCGAAGTTTAAAGGATAAGTATATGGGCGCTATGGATGGAAAACGCGGGCTGATTATGGGCGTCGCGAACGAGCGCTCTATCGCTTGGGGAATTGCAAAAGCGATGGCAGAGGCGGGCGCCGAGCTTGCGTTTACCTACCAGGGTGAGGCGTTTGGCAAGCGGCTTGAGCCACTGGCCGCCAGCGTGGGCAGCGACTTTATGGTTGATGTCGATGTGACGGATGATGCCTCGCTGGATACGGCATTTGCCCAGCTTGAAGACCGCTGGGGCACGCTCGACTTTGTTGTCCATGCGATTGCCTATAGCGACAAGAACGAGCTGACGGGGCGTATTTTGAACACCTCGCGGGACAACTTCAAAAACTCCATGGATATCTCGGCATACTCCTTTATCGAGGTGGCGCGGCGCGCGCACCCTATGATGGAAGAGAATGGCGGCACGCTTCTGACGCTGACTTATATGGGCTCGACGCGGGTCACGCCGAATTACAACGTGATGGGCGTGGCGAAGGCTGCTTTGGAGGCCACGGTGCGCTATCTGGCGAACGATCTCGGCCCTGAAGGCATTCGCGTGAACGCGATCAGCCCCGGCCCGATGAAGACTTTGGCGGGGGCGGCTATCGGCGGCGCGCGTGCCACCTTCAAGCACACCGACAAGAATGCGCCTCTGCGCTCCAATGCAACGCTGGAGGCGGTGGGTGGCACGGCTGTGTATCTGGCGTCTGATGCGGGGGCTTTCACCACGGGGGAGATCATCCGTGTGGACGGGGGCTTTCATGTGCTGGGGATGCCGCAGCAGGACAACCTCTGAAACCTTTCGAATTTGCTGACGCAAATCCGACCAACGCGCGGGGCAAAGCCCCGCGCGTTTGCGTTCGGGCCTGGCCTTTTAAAAGCCTGTTTGCTTGGCTCTGGTTGAGCGGGGGCCAGCCCCCCAGCGTCAAAAGCTGCGCTTTTGCCCCTTCCCCCGGGATATTTGGGGCAAAAAGAAAGAAAAAACGCGTGTGTTTACCAGCCGTTAAGCTCTTGGGGGTAAAACGGTCTTGCGTCACAGACTGAAGAGCCGAAAAGACGCGCAAGGTAAGTCGCCCCGTCGATGGTTACAGCTTCGGTTCGTGTTGGTTACAAGTTTAGACGGGGCGCAGCTTGCGCCCCTTTTTCTTTGTGGCAGACACGTCTGCAGGCCAGTTCAGATTTTGCGGAAGGTCAGGTAGTGGGGCGTGCGCCCCTCGCGGTGGGCTTTTTGCTCATAGCGCGTTGAAATCCAGTCTGCCCAAGGTTTGCGCCAGTCTTCGGGCGCTTCTGCGAGCCATTCGAAGCCTGCTTTTGGCACTTCTTCGAGGGTTTGGCGCACATAGTCGGGGATGTCGGTGGCGACGCGAAAGATGGCTCCGCTTTTGAGCTTGGCGGCCAGTGGCACGAGATGTTCCTGCGTGACAAAGCGGCGGCGGTGGTGGCGCTTTTTGGGCCACGGGTCAGGGTAGAGCAGGAAGGCGCGGGACAGGCATCCGTCGGGCAAGACATCAAACATGTCGCGCGCATCGCCCGGGTGGATGCGGATATTGTCGCATTTGGCGTTGCGGATTTTGCCCAGGAGCATGGCTACCCCGTTGATATAGGGTTCACAGCCGATAAAGCCGACATCGGGGTTTTGAGTGGCTTGGTGCACCATATGCTCACCGCCGCCAAAGCCAACTTCAAGCCAGATATCACGCGCGCCAAAGAGCGCCTCAAGATCAAGGGGGGTGCGCTCGGGGTTCTCTTCCCAGCCGACTGCGCCGGGGGAGAGATCTTGCAGGTCTTCCTCAAGGTAGCCTTCTTGGGAGGGGCGCAGGCCCTTGCCTTTGAAGCGGCCATAGAAGTTGCGCCACGGGGCGCCTGAGGGGTGGTTTTCGGGTGTTTTTTTGCTCATGGGCGGGCTTTAGCGCGAAAGCGGGCGCGGTGCAATCAGGCTGTGCGGGGCGCTGCGGGGCAATGCAAAAAGGCGCAGGGTGACACCTGCGCCTTTGATCTGTGTAGGTGTGCTACGCGGTTAGACGACTTTTTTGAGCGCCTCGATAAGGTCTGTACGCTCCCATGAGAAGCCGCCGTCGGCCTCGGGCGCGCGGCCGAAGTGGCCATAGGCGGCGGTGCGCGCATAGATCGGCTTGTTGAGCTCAAGGTGCTCGCGGATGCCGCGGGGCGTGAGATCCATGCACTGGGCAACGGCGCGTTCGATGGCGGCGTCATCGACTTCGCCTGTGCCGTGGGTGTCAACGTAGATTGACAAAGGCTTGCTCACGCCGATGGCGTAGCTGAGCTGCAGGGTGCAGCGCTCGGCCATGCCTGAGGCGACCACGTTTTTCGCGAGATAGCGCGCGGCGTAGGCCGCCGAGCGGTCAACCTTTGTCGGGTCTTTGCCTGAAAACGCGCCGCCGCCGTGGGGCGCTGCGCCGCCGTAGGTGTCGACGATGATCTTGCGGCCTGTCAGGCCTGCGTCCCCATCGGGGCCGCCGATGACAAACTTGCCTGTCGGGTTCACGTGCCATTCTGTCTCGGGCATGATCCAGCCTTCGGGGAGCACATCAAGGATGTAGGGCTCGACAACGGCGCGCACGTCTTGGGATGTCATGTTTTCGTCGAGGTGCTGGGTCGAGAGCACAATCGAGCTGATGCCGACGGGCTTGCGGTCTTTGTAGACAACCGAGATCTGGCTCTTCGCGTCGGGGCCGAGCGTTGGCTCGGTGCCGTCTTTGCGCACTTCGGCCAGGCGGCGCAGGATCGCATGGGCAAACTGGATCGGCGCGGGCATGAGCGCGTCTGTCTCGGTGCAGGCGTAGCCGAACATGATGCCTTGGTCGCCTGCGCCTTCTTCCTTGTCGCTTGAGGCGTCTACGCCTTGGGCGATATGGGCTGACTGCTCATGCAGGAGGTTGGTGATTTCGCAGGTTTTCCAGCTGAATTTCTCTTGGTCATAGCCGATGTCTTTGATGCAGTCGCGCGCGATGCCATCAATCTTGCCGATGTATTCGGCGAGCTTGGCTTGATCGGAGAGGCCGACTTCGCCGCCGATGACCACACGGTTGGTTGTGGCGAAGGTTTCGGCGGCCACACGCGCTTCGGGCTCTTGGGCGAGAAAGGCGTCAAGGACGGCGTCTGAAATGCGGTCGCAGACTTTATCCGGGTGGCCTTCGGAAACGGATTCCGAGGTGAAAATATAGTTGTTACGTGCCATGAAAGTGCTCCGGTGTTGTTATACCGTCCCGTCAGGAAGCCGTTGGGAGGGCGATTTGCTCGTTATGTGAGATCGTCAGTCGCTTGCCTGCGTGCAGTTGTCAACGTGATTTAGGGTCGCGCGTACGGGTTGTGCGGCTGCGTTGCCAAGAGGCCGCCATGAGGAGCAGAGCCAGAGCGAGGACGGGCCAGTCGCCTGTGTGGCTGTAGAACGTGGGCGGCAGCGGGGCGGGGAGGCGGGCGTCGACAAAGCCAGCCTCGCCGAGCGCCAGAGAGGCCGTGACACGCCCTTGTGCGTCGATCACGGCGGAGATGCCTGTGTTGGCGGCGCGCACAAGCGGCAGGCCTTGCTCGATGGCGCGCATACGCGCTTGGGAGAGGTGCTGCTGGGGGCCGGAGAAACGGCCAAACCAAGCATCATTGGTGATCTGCAACAGCAGCTGCGGCCGCGCGGGCGCGGCGCGCACATCTTGCGGGAAGACGGCTTCGTAGCAGATCAGCGGCAGTGCGGCACCGATGCGCGGCAGCTCGATCAGCCGCGGGCCCGGGCCTGCGGAGTAGCCGTTGCCCTCTTGCGCGGCAAAGCCACGCAGCCCAAAGCGGGCCAGAGAGTCGCCAAAGGGGATATATTCGCCAAAGGGCACGAGGTGGTGTTTGTCATAGAGGGCGGCTTGCGCGCCTGTGCCGTCGAGCAAGAGAAGCGAGTTGTAAAGGCGTCGNGCATCAAAGCGCTGGATGCCAAGNACCACGGGCGTGCCAGCTGCGGCTTGGGTGACCATGTCGAGCGCTGTGTCGGCGCGCTCCAATGTCCAGGGCACGGCGGTTTCGGGCCAGATGATAAGATCTGGGCGCTGGCCTGTGGCGCTTGGAGCTTCTGTGAAGCCAAGCTGGCGCTCAAAGAAGACGGGAACAAGTGCCGGGTCCCATTTCTCGTGCTGGGCCGCGTTGGGCTGTATGAGGCGCAGCAGGGGCGCTGTGGCGCTGGCGCGTGTGTCTTGGTGGAGCTGGGGCGCCAGTGCGAGAGCGGCCAGCACNGCNGCGAANGGGGCATAGCCCAAGACAGCTGCGCGCAGGGGGCGCGTGGCGAGGGAGACAGCTGTGAGCAGCGCGACGAGAGTGAGCCCGTGGGGGCCGATGTAGGCGGCGTAGATGGCCAGCGGGCTTTCAGACCAGAGATACCCNAGNAGCGCCCANGGAAAGCCTGTGAAGAGATAGCTGCGCGCCACCTCTGCCAGCGTGAGCGCACCGATGAAGGCCAAGCGGCCGCGCGCGTGGGCAAAGCCTGTGGCCAGCCCCCAAAAGAGCGCAAGGCCTGCCGACATGAAGAACAGCGCAAAAGGCGCCATCCATGCGTGGCGCCACGGATCGACCATGAAAGGCTCGATGAGCCAGATGAGTGCGAAGGCAAAATAGCCCGTGCCTGCGGCCCAGCCTGTGAAGGCGGCGGCGCGGCGGCTGGGGGCTGCTGACACCACAAGGAAGACGCAGGCCAGTGCCACAAGCGCCAGCGGCCAGAGGGCAAAGGGCGCAAGGCCAAGCGAGGTGACAAAACCAGCAAGCGCCGCGAGGCCCATTTGAGCGCGCAGAGACAGGCCCGAAAGCCAAGGCATCACGTTAAGTGGCTGCCGCATTGCTGCTTTTATCTGCCAGTGCGGCAGCGGTTTTGGCCGCGCGCTCGGCATGACCGGGCAAGCGCACGCGCAAGCGCTTGATGCGGCGCGGGTCGGCATCGACGACTTCAAACTCGAAGCCTTCGGGGTGTTTGACCACCTCGCCGCGCACAGGCACGCGGCCTGTCAGCATGAAAACAAGGCCGCCGAGAGTGTCGACCTCTTCACTGTCGACTTCATCGACATCTGTCAGGGTGAGGCCGATCTCTTGCTCGAACTCATCCAGCGGTGTTTTGGCCAGCGCCAGATAGCCGCCTTTTTTGTCTTGGGTGAAATAGACGTCTTCTTCGGCGTCGTGTTCATCCTCGATCTCGCCAACGACCTGCTCGATGAGGTCTTCGATGGTGACGAGGCCGTCAACGCCGCCGTATTCGTCAATCACAAGGGCCATATGCTTGCGCTCGGCCTGCATTTTGGCCAGCAGCACGCCGATGGGCATGGAGGGTGGAACAAACATGAGCGGACGTAGCATATCCTTGAGCAGGAAGGGGCTTTTGGAAGTTCCGTTGAAACCATGCTGGAGCGCGAAATCTTTTAGGTGGGCCATGCCGATGGGGCTGTCGAGCGTGTCTTCATAGACGGGCAGGCGGGTGAGGCCGCTCTCGCGGAACACTGTG
>P_2C_Liq_3_UnCtyDRAFT_100478_pt1 | contig 12063 bp, 13 predicted proteins | sample Pon2CUnioCityCA_3_FD_9720 | JGI IMG/M metagenome (IMG submission 9720)
TGGTATCTCACTAGATAACTATCAATCTTATTTAGCATTACCTAACATTCATTGTGTAGGCGGTTCATGGGTTGCTCCTGACGCATTGATGAATGCTGGAGATTGGGATGATATTACAAAGTTAGCTGCTGAAGCAGTTGCTGGAGCAGCAATCTAATTTTCTTATTTACGAATCATGAATAATAAGATGTCGTAAATATACCAAAGCCTGAATTTTATATTTCTTTCAAGCCAATCCATTGGTCAATAAGAATGTGTGATTCAGGCTTTTTTGTGCTAAAAACTTGTAGTAATCAGCCGATAAGTATTCATTATAAATAAGGACATTTATCTATTATGCTATCTAGCACTTTACGCCAATTTTCTATTAAACAACGTCTCATCGTTCTAAACATATCCGCCTTATTAGGCATTCTTGTATTATTTGGTATTACACTAAGTAATACTGAGAGTAACCTTTACACCTTAAAGAAAGAAGAAAACAAACACAGTGTTGAAGTGGCGAGAACTCTCGTGGCTCATCATTACGGTTTACAACAATCAGGTGTATTAAGTGAACATGAAGCACAAACCGCAGCATTAGCCGCTTTACAGAACTTACGTTTTGATAAAACCAATTATTTTTGGGTGAATGATCAAACGCCTACAATGATAATGCATCCGATCAAACCTACATTAGATGGTAAAAACATCGCTAATGTGCAAGATCCAAATGGTAAATATCTGTTTAAAGAAATGGTCGATACCGTGCAGTCCTCTGGTAGTGGATTTGTTGATTATCAGTGGCCCAAACCAAATAGTGAAGTACCTGCTGATAAAATTTCTTATGTTTCTGGCTTTTCTCCTTGGGGCTGGGTAATCGGTTCTGGGATGTACCTAGATGATATTGAAGTTTTTTATAATCAATTAATTTGGCAACTAGTACTGGTGACCTTCTCCCTTAATTAATACCAATTTTTCGATGAGAAATTATTAATTTGACCGGACCCCATTATTAAAACCACTGATTATATGAGTTCGTGCTCTTTGTTTTGTATCTGTGCCACGAATTCATTAGGCGACAGATTATTTAGAGCTTGGTGAGGTCGACTCTTATTATAATCAACCCTCCAAGCATCAATTTTCAATTTAGCATCTTTTAGCGACTCAAACCAATGACAATTTAAGCATTCATCTCTAAAACTGCCATTGAGAGATTCTATAAATGCATTATCAGTAGGTTTTCCAGGCCTTGAAAAAGCTAACTTCACCTTGTTACTGTAAGCCCATAGGTCTGTCATTTGACCCGCGAATTCGCTTCCATTATCACAATGAATTCTTGCAGGTTTTGGTCTACTGCGACAAATCTCAGTGAGAACCTGGGTGACATCTTCAGCCCGTAATCTTTTACCAACATGAGCAGCTAAGCATTCTCGGCTATATATGTCTACGACTGTGAGTATGCGAAACTTGTTTCCATTTGATAACTGGTCGCTCACAAAATCCATTGCCCAAGCTTCGTTTATTCGACTGGCGACTCTATAGTCACGGTTACGATGACATGCACTTACCTTCCGTTTAGGTCTCTTATGCCTGAGTTGAAGACCTTCTAAGCAATAAAGGCGATAAACTTTCTTCTTATTTACCTTGTAACCTTCACGTTTCAACATGATATGAATACGTTTATATCCATATCTGACGCGTGAATGAGCTATATCAACGATACGTTGTCTTAGATCTTCTTGTGATGAAGCGCTTGATTTATAACGGAATCCCGTACGGCTTATACCCGTCAAAAGACAGCCACAACGCTCACTGATTTTATATGAATCAATAAGATAGCGTACCGCACTTCTACGTTGCGATACGCCTACCACTTTCGGCTATTCAGATCCTGTAGCATGACCTTATCAAGTGTTAAATCAGCAACAATTTTCTTAAGCTTTTCATTCTCAACTTGTAGCTGCTTTAGTTCACGAACTTGGTCGGACTCCAGTCCAGCATATTTCTTTTTCCAAGCGTAAAATGTCCCTTCAGCAACCCCCATTTTCCGGCTGATTTCAGTCACTGTTAAGCCTAATTCTTGCTGTTTAATTGCAGAAACTATCTGTTCTACTGAAAACCGTTTCTTCTTCATAAATTACCCCTTTCGATAGTAAAATTATGCACCATTTCATCATCATTATGGTTCTTTTTTTGGGGGTCCGGTCAATGTTTCAGCAAAGACCAAAGAAAAAGCAGTAATAGCCAATCAATCTCTGCAAGCAGTAAATAAACTCATGGCTGATGTTATGGCACAAAATGAACGCATTATTACATCGATGCGCACTCAAGAAAGCGCAGCAGGTTCATTGAGCGCACAAGTAAATAGCCTAGCAGATATTGCACAGAAATCCGTCTCGTCAAATGAAGCATTGTCTGAGTCTAGTCATGCTTTGAAAACTAATGGTGAGCAAATGCAAGATGTGATCACGCAGTTTAAGATCTAGAAATATACTCATTCTCATCTATTATTTTTATAATAATATGAAATTTATAGATGACGTTCAAATGAGGTACTTAATTAAAAATAAAACAATACCTATTCATAAACTGAACAGGTATTTATTTGTTTTATTTAATTTTTGGACATTTCACTAAAAATAACTTTAAATTTCAGACATTTTTTTGTTAAATACCTTTATGTATTGCACTTTCCTTATTGAATAAGCTAATTTGTAAAAGAATTCGTTATATTGATAGGTGATAATATGACTCCGGTAGCTATGTCTAAAGAAACTCAATTAGAAAAAAACAGCACGCATTGGTACTTACTTTATTGTAAAGGTAAAGAAGAAGAAAGAGCATCGATACACTTGGCAAACCAAGGAATAAAAACTTTTTATCCAAAGGCCAAGGTAACAAAAATTCGCAGAGGGAAAAAAAGTACCTTGGTAGAGCCAATGTTTCCCAACTATCTTTTTGTTCAGTTATCAGAACACCACAACTTTACTTCAGTACGTTCAACCCGCGGTGTGATTGGCTTTGTTAAAACGGGTATTCACTACCAAAAAGTACCTGAGCTGATCGTTCGGGCTTTTCAAGAGCAAATTGCATTACCAGAATTTTCTGAAAAGTTACCAAAAAAAGGTGACAAAGTAGTACTCGATACACCTACATACAAAAATTTTACTGCGATCTACCAAGAGTCAAAAGGCGAAACCCGCTCACTTTTATTGATAAACCTAATTAACAAACCTGTATTGTTAGAAGTAGAAAATCAAGATTTTACGACAGTTAATAATTAGTTAAATGTTTGTTTTTTATGTTTGATTTTTGAGCGTTAAATAAAAATAATCACAATAAAAAACAGTTGAACTTTATTTTGTGTTCATAGCGTGAACATTTTGATTTTTATAACTTTCATTAATTTAATTCTTTAAATTAATATTAATTTTTACTTAATCTAAGAAAATTTCTTATTGTTGGTGTTATTTAATATGTTTAATATTAATTTGAATAATAGTGACAAACAATCAAAAGGAGCCTGTTTATGAAATTCAATCGAACGCATATCGCGTTAGCACTTGCTGCTTCATTAAGCCTTACTGGCTGTTTTGATAGTAGTTCTGATAAAAAAACGTCTGAGCCTGATGTTGTTGTGCCACCTGCAGCTGCTCCATCGATTGATGTTGAAGTTAACGGGAATATCATCGATTCTGCAACTGGTTTTGTAATTTCAGGTTCTACGCTAACATTCCTAAGTGAAGGGGCACCGACTGATGCGGCTCGTTTACTTGACGATACGTTGAGTAAAGTTAGCGAAATTACTTCTGAAAACGGTTCATTCACGTTTGGTTTTGATGACCAAGTGAGTTTACCGAGTATTACTATTTTGGTTGAAGCTGATGGTTATTTAGCGCAAACCAAGGTTTTCAATATCGTTGATGCGGCCGACAAGAACAGTTTAGCATTCACTTTGAAATCTGAAACAACTACAGGTTTGAAAGTTGTTAAAGAAACATCCACAGTCACTAATGGTGTCGTCGCTGAAGAAGTTAAAATTGGAGCCGCTGCGGAAAGTGGCGCGACTGAAGTTGCTATTCCAGCAGGTGTTGTTTTACAAGACGCAGATGGGAATCCTATAGCTGGCTCTGACATAACATTTCAGGTGGTAGCAGTAGATACAGAAAGTGCTGGAAAAGATGCTATTGATATAACAAAGCTTTTACCAGAAGGCATTCAGGACGAGACATCAACAGATATTTTCGTACCGTTGGCAGCTACTGTCATTAACTTTACAGATGAAAACGGAAACGCTATTAAGTCGTTTTCTGCACCAATCACCGTTGTAATGAATGTACCAGCTAAAGACGGCTTATCTGAAGGTGACCAGTTATCTTTTAAATCATACGACGAAATTAAGGGTGTTTGGAAAGAAGAAGAGAGCTCAGTGACTTTAGGCGCATTGAAAGACGGTTTCTTCCCGGGTACTTTCCAGATTTCAACACTATCTACTAAGGTTGCAGGGGAAAAGCAAGAAGCGGCGCTTTGTAGCCAAGCATCCACTATAAACTTCACTGGTGATGCTGCTATTGACGGTTTATTTTTTGATATGACTCGTTCTATCTCTGGTGGATTTAATACAGTCCTATCTGCGGATACCGCTCAGTTGGCTTTATCGGGTAAAGTTGCTTCTACTGAAACGGCAAATATTACTGTAACAGATTCTGTTGGTAATACTTGGGCTGAAGTAGAGGGTGCTTCGATTTGTGGTGCGGTAGATGTGAGTTTAACTGGCCCAGGTCCAACCATTAGTGAAAACCTCACGATAAATGCACAATGCAGCAATGATGCAACTGTAACTTCAACTGACGCAGGCGCTAGTGTGACATACCGTGCTGCAGGAACTCAATTTCCATTTTCTTCGGCGGGCTCTGCTGGTGATGGCGTTTATTCATTGTCAAATCTTACTGATGGCTCTACCTATGATGTAAACGTGAATTCAGGTCTTGCGGGTGTCGAAGACTTCAGTTTACAGATCACGGCTGATGGTAGTGATGAATCAACAACTATCGCTTTAGAGTGTTCTACCGGCACGGGTACTGGAGGAACAGGCGGCTAGTTTTGCGTTTGTTAGAGTTTAAGGCCCATTCTTTAGGCCTTTTTTATCCCAATTTTTAGGCACATATTAAATTATCTCATGAAAATTCTTTACCCAACACGTTTTGTACTTCTCAGTCTATGCTTTATCGCTATTACTCATGCTAGTGAAGAGTCTCCAATTGATACTGATATCAATGTGCAAGGATTTGGTGGGTTGATTAATGTTCCATCGGCTAAGTCGATTCAGTATGGCGAATTTTATTTTAGTTATTCTGATTTAAGTGAGTATGATGCTGACCCTGATATTCCTAAATCGTCCTTTTATCGTAAAGGTAATATTTTTACGGTATCTGCCAGTCCATTTCCTGGAGTTGAGGCAACGGTGCGTAACTCGGGTGAATATATGGGAGGATACTCTGATTTACAAGCTAACCTCAAATACCAAGCAACCTTTATACCTAGAGAATGGTTTGATGTGGCAGTCGGTTACCAAGATATTGGTGGTATTACAAATCATTTAGATAGTGTTTTTATTGTTTTTGGTAAGGATTGGAATAATTTTAGATTCACTGCAGGGACTGGCCAGTTTAAGTCCACCCGTAAAATGATTGCAAAGCGTTATGAAGGTGGTTTTTATGGAGTCCAATACCAACCTTTTGATTGGTTGCAATTCCAAGTCGAAAACGATGGCGTAAATAATGCTGCTGCGGTTAAATTCAAAACTCCTACTGCTTGGTTTGATGATCAAATGCAATTATATGGTTCGCTTATTAAAGGGGATTATGATGATGGTACAGAAGAAAATAACTTATATTTCCAATTAGGTATACGAGCTAACTTATTCCAAGGTTTTTCATCTAAGTTAGATTCCCAAAATTACAAAACCCAACAATTAGGCAACACTTTTGGGGCTTTCTTATCTGATCGTGATTATGGTTCGTATATTCCAGAAGATATAGATTATACACGAAGCAAATATTACGATGACAATGTGGTAGCAATTACTTCCCTAAAAGATATCTTAGTGGAGCATGGTTTTGAAGATGTTTGGGTGGGTGCTCATAACAATCGCTTATTTCTTCGACTTGAGAATTCTCTTTATACTCGTAATCCACTTGATGCTCTTGGTGTCATACTGGGTATCACCTCGAGTAAGGCTCCAGGTTATATATCTGATATTGATGTTACCTTTTCTCGATATGGCATACCTAACTTAAGACTCTCAGTGGGTTCTGCCGAATTAAATGATTTTTATGAAGGTCGCTCTGTAGATCCATTGATGCGAGCACTGACTCCAGTGACACGAGACGAAGTGCTAGCTGATTGGGTTGGGGCTAACAACACGCCATGGTTAAAACCTCGAGTTACATTCTCTCCAGTATTAACGAGTTTTATTGGGACTGAAATTGGTCAAGCGGATATTAGTATGAGTATGCGTAGCCAGTTAAATGTACCTTTATGGACTGGTGCTGAGGTAACTGCCGGTTACGATATCAATATTTCAAACTCAGATGATTATGATTTAGGTCGCTCTTTATGGAAGTTTCGTCGCGGTTCAGGTTTGAAGAGTTTGGTATTGAATCAAACTTATCAATTTCCATATGATATTTATTTGACTGGAAGTGCAGGTTGGGTCAAAGAACGTTATAACGAAGAGCATAATTTAGCCGCCCTACAAGCTACTTGGCAATCTAATAATGGTCAACACCGTTTGAGTTACCATTATGGATACTTAGACTCAGATTTACCTGAGCGACCCGATCGTATCATTTTTAGTGGTGAATACCGCCATTATTACCGTTTATCGATACCAGTGTCTATGTCGAAACAGGTCAATATTGGCGAGGTGATAGGGGAGTCAAGTTTGGTTTTTCCATGTATTTAGGGGACACAATCCTTAGTGCTTACGCGAGTGAAACGGATGTCAGCATCAAAGGTTTAAAAATATCTATTCCGTTAAGTACTCGCCGAAATATGTCGGTAGCCCATCGTGGCTATCAAATAAAAGCAACAGACCGCTGGGACTTTCCCTTTGCTACGTCCAGTTTCAATGGGACAAATCAAATATTTATGAATATGGCTTATCGACCAAGTTATTTGAACACATTGAAAAACGATTACTTCAGTTACGACCGTTTGTCGTTAGCCTATATTAAACGCAATTTACCTAGATTGCGTGATGCATACACAACATTTGTACTTAACCCAGCTAGATAAGACTTATATACAGTTTTCACTCTAAGTGAGAAAATATATTTCTGGTATCTTTTATTGGAGAGATAGGGATGAATATATTAATAAAAGAGTTTGCAACAACACAACGGTTAAAATTTGCCTTATTTGCATTTATGTTCGGGGTCATAGGGATACATCGACTCGCCCGCAGACAGTACATTAGCGCTTGTGTCTTGTTATTTTCTTTTTGTGTAGCGGTATTTTTGTTGGGCGTGAGTCAGTTAGCCGAATTTACGTTTTATGCTTTCGTAATTATTTTTGTAATTGCGGTGCTAGATGGATTAAGCATGTTGATATTTGGTCGTTTTTTCTTGGATGAAAAGAACGTCAAAATAAATGTTATTAAATAAATTTACATTTTTAAGGTTTTAAAATGAAAAGACAACAACGCTCGTTTGAAGATTTAACATGCCCAAAGCGTATGAATAACGGTTATTTATTACTATTTACTTTTATAGTCATACTCTTGTCTGGCTGTACATTAACACCAGGCAGTCATATTTCATTACCAAGTAATCAATCACAATATATGAGTGGCGATGTTTTGGTAAATATCCGACCTTTGACAGCACGTTTAGTTACCGACTTGAATAAAGAAAATAGTGTATCGACATTATCTAAATCCATTGAGCTATCTGAACTTTTGCCAAGCTATAAAATTGGTGTTGGTGATGTCATCACTATTGTTGTCTGGGAACACCCTGAATTAACTAGCCCCTTGGGACAATTTAGAGCTTCTGATGAACAGGGCAACGTTGTCTATGAAGACGGCACAATTTTTTACCCTTATGCTGGGAGCATCCATGTTGTGGGAAAAACAGTTTCTGAAATCAGGACTATTATTACAGAAAGACTTAAACAATATATAGAAGAACCACAAGTTGATGTTCGAGTGGCAGGTTATAACAGTCAAAAATTTGTTGTGTCAGGTGAGGTGAAACAACCTGGTGTGTTTCCCATTACGAATGTTCCTGTACGCGTTTTGGATGCGTTAACTGCATCTGGCGGATTAGATATTTCCGCTAATCTTTTTGCTGCCACATTGACTCGTGATAATGAGCACATGGTATTGCCGTTGTATGACATGCTGTACAAAGGAGACATGCAGCATAATTTATTCTTGCAACATGGTGATGTGCTTAACATCCAAGAAAATACTCCACGTAAAGTATTTGTGATGGGTGAGGTACCAAAACCGCAGTCTATTGTGATAGAGAATCATATGTTGTCATTGACCGATGCACTTTCTACTGTCGGTGGGATCAATGAAATAAGAGCCAATGGGAATGGTATATATGTAGTTCGACAGACTGATTCCGCTTTTGAATTGGATGTATTTCATGTGAGTATTGCCCAAGCTTATTATTTGGCGCTTGCCGATCAGTTTTCATTACAAGAGCGTGATGTTGTGTATGTCAGTGCCGCACCGATTAACCGTTGGAATCGTTTTATTTCCAACATACTCCCTTCAATTACGTCTTTACGTACTATCGATGATATAGGGCAATAACTGTCTATGTTCAAAAAAATACTTGTGTTGTGTTATGGCAATATCTGTCGTTCTCCCGCTGCCGAGCATTCTCTTAGAGCCAAGTTAGATGAGAGTTTTCGTATCGACTCCGCTGGTATTGGCGCATTAGTTGGTCGCAGTGCAGACGCAACGGTTCAACAAATCATGAAAGAGAAGCATCAGATTGATGTTTCTGCACATATTGCTAAGCAGGTAACCCGAGAAATGCTCAGTCAGTTTGATTTAGTGCTAGTGATGGAGCAGGCGCATATTGAAAGTGTGACACAAATAGCTCCAGAGGCCAGAGGTAAAACTAAATTATTAGGTAGCTGGATCGGGAATAAAGAGGTGCCTGATCCGTTTAAAAAAGCACAAGAGATATATGAATTAGCAGATGAGATTATCGAACAGGCGGTGAACTCGTGGCTGAAGTTCTTGAATTAAGATTGTTTACGGAATAATAAGAATGAAAGAAAACGAAAACAAACAAATCGTGGAAGACGAAATTGACTTGCTAGAATTATATGCCAAGTTGATGGAGCGTAAGTTTACGATCATCTTTGTCGTGTTGGGTTTTGCTGTGTTAGGGATGTTATACGGTAAGTACCAGCCATCGATTTTTAGAGCGGAAGCAATGTTACAAGTAGAGGCTAAACAAGGAGGTTTACCTGGACTTGAAGAGTTGGATAGTCTGCTAGTGGCAGAAAGTGAGGCCAGTACAGAAGTAGAAATCATTAAATCTAAAATGGTCATTGGTCAAGTAGTGGATGAGTTACAATTAGATATTGAGTTGACTCCCAAGATCATACCTTTTTACTCCAAACAATATTTTGAGTTTAATGGTGAATCAGGCACACTTAATCCACAAATATTAGAAGGATATGTTGCGGGTGGAGAAATTGTTAGTGTTACACAATTTGATGTGCCTCGTGCTTACATGGATGTGGCGTTTTCCTTTATTAAAAAAGGTAAAGATGCTTCAGCTACTTCTTATGACCTTTTGCTTGGCGACCGTGTTGTATTACAGGGAAAGGTAGGTGAGTTAGTAAAAGGCAATGGAATTACGTTGTTCGTCCAAAATTTTCTGGCCCATCCTGGCACAAACTATCAACTCAAACGCGTATCGCGTCTGCGTAAGGTTAATGAAATTACACAAACATTATCCGTATCAGAGAAAGGCAAAAACTCAGGGATTTTGACGTTAACTTATGAGAGCCCTGACGCTACTAAAGCTGAAACAATACTTCAAGCCATTGCAGAGACGTATGTCCGTAAAAATGTAAATCGTAATGCTGCAGAGGCGAGTAAAAGTCTAGAGTTTCTGGAATATCGCCTACCTGAAATTGAGCAAGCACTAAATGCTGCAGAACTTGCCTTGAATAATTACCAAGTCAGTGCGGAGTCCGTCAATATTTTATCTGAGACAGAAGCATTATTAACTCAGATGGTGGCGATTGAAGAAAAGATCTCAGAGTTACAGCTCCAAGAAATTGAGATCCAGCGCAGGTTTACGCCAACTCACCCTAATTATGTCGCGTTCGTGTCACAAATGACAGAGTTACAAACTAGAAAAGAGAGTTTTAATCGACAAATACGCACCTTACCAAAGACCCAGCAAGAGTTGTTGAAATTGACGCGAGATGTTGAGGTGAATACCCAGATATATACCCAACTATTAAACTCGATCCAAGAACTAAATATTTTAAAGGCAGGTACTATAGGCAATGTACGCATAGTGGATGATGCGATTGCGAATTTTTATGCGCCTGTGAAACCTAAACGTCCCTTAATTGTGGGACTTGCTGCTATGTTAGGTGGTATGTTAGCTGTTGTTTATGTACTCATTCGTGCATTTATGAAACGTGGGGTTGAAAATCCCCAAGATATCGAAAATATTGGGTTACCGGTTTTAGCTGCGGTACCTTACTCGCCATTCCAAGAAGACTTGATGGTGAAAAAACTGTCCCTAAAAAACAAGGTTAATAAAGATACACGAGCCAATTTGTTAGCGATTCAAAAGCCCACAGATATTACGGTGGAATCAATTCGCTCAGTCCGAACATCTTTACATTTTGCCATGATAGAAGCTACTAATAACCGGATCATGGTGACAGGGCCGAGTCCTGATATTGGTAAGTCATTTATAACAGTAAACTTATCTGTTACCTTGGCAGAATCAGGTAAAAAAGTGGTCGTGATTGATGCGGATTTGCGAAAGGGGACGATGTACCGTTATTTTAATTTGGAAAAAGAAAACGGCTTATCTGATTACTTAGTCGGTGATGTCTCTTATGAATCGATACAAAGTCCTTCGGGGGTGAATAACCTGACAGTCGTTGGCTCAGGCACATTTACTCCTAACCCTTCTGAACTATTAATGTCAAACAAGTTTAGCGAGTTCCTGGATAAACTTTCAGATGATTATGACTTGGTACTGATTGATTCTCCACCGGTGTTGGCGGTTACTGATGCCATAATTGTTGGTCAGTTAACTGGAACTACCTTGATGGTTTCTCGATATGGTGTCAATCCGATAGAAGAGATAGAGATTACAGCTACCCGATTGGATCGCGCAGGTATTGCTATAAATGGGGTTGTGTTTAATGCCATGCAGCAAGCTAAAGGTAAGTATGGTTATGGTTATGGTTATGGTTATGGTTATTATACCTATGATTATGAGAGTGAAGGTAAGAAAAGCCCAAACATAAAAAAATCAAATTAACGTGGTTATGAGTCTTTTATTCATATTAAGAAAAGGCTTATATATTTATTTGCTCGTGCAAAATATAATATGTATTCTCTAATATATATTTCTCTATAAATAAAATTACCGCAGGGAAATAATTTTTATTTCCCTGCGGTAGCTATTCTAAAATTTAAATTAAGAGATTTCTATGTCATCACATCTTGACTTGGTGCGTTTTCGTTTATTACAAAAACTCGAAATAAAGGCACACGCTTCCCAACGAGAACTTGCTAGAGAACTAGGGGTAAGTCTTGGAAGTATAAATTTCTGTATCAAAGAATTCGTAAATAACAAAGTGTTAAAAGTTGAGACTACCGAACACTCACATTACAAGCGCACGTATGCATATCATATTACAAAAAAAGGCCGTAGTGAAAAAGTCACTATTATTAAAAAGGCTTTAGCGCTTAGGCTTGAAGATTATGATGCTGTTAAAAAAGATATTTCTGATTTAAAAAGTGAGCTGGATAAGTCTTAATGTTATAGCTTTCGATAATGGGCATTATCG
>P_2C_Liq_3_UnCtyDRAFT_100480_pt1 | contig 12034 bp, 8 predicted proteins | sample Pon2CUnioCityCA_3_FD_9720 | JGI IMG/M metagenome (IMG submission 9720)
TAGATGTTTCGTCTATAAAAGAAAATGAAATTATCTTTTTTTCTCATATATCTTATGCCGTTTTCAAAGCAAAAAAAGCATCCTTACGCAAGCAAAATTTTATTGTAAATCTTACAAAAGAGTCAGAACAATTAGATGAGGTTGTTATCTCATCATTCAAGAAAGAAGAGAAAGCAAAACGAATTGCAGAACAAATTGCGGTTCTTTCATCTAAAGATATTCAAAAAATATCACCTCAAACTTCTGCAGATTTATTAGCTACAATACCAGGAATTAAAGTGCAAAAATCACAATTTGGTGGTGGTAGCCCTGTAATTCGTGGAATGGAATCTAACCGTGTTTTATTGGTCGTAGATGGTGTAAGAATGAACAATGCCATTTACAGAAAAGGACACTTACAAAACTCCATAACCTTATCACCCAATTTATTAGACAAAACAGAAGTGGTTTTTGGGCCATCGTCTGTAGTTTATGGTTCAGATGCTTTGGGTGGTGTAATTCACTATTACACCAAAACACCTAAATTATCAGAAAAAACAAAAATAGAAAGTCAATTTTTCTCAAGATTTTCATCTGTAAATCAAGAAATAACAACCAATGTTTCTGCAGAAATAAGCCATAAAAATTGGGCTTCATTTACAAGTATTTCGTTTTCAGATTTTGGCGATTTAAGAGCAGGTAAAAATAGAAATCATAATTTTTCTGATTGGGGAAAAGTATTTTACTATTCAGAAAATATAAATGGTAATTATGCAGAAAATCCTACCTTAAATGCCGATCCTAATTTATTACGAAATACTGGTTTTAATCAAACAGATGTATTGCAAAAATTTTATGTGCCACTATCAAAAAATACAGATTTAAAAATTAATTTACAATATTCTACATCTTCAGATATTCCAAGATTTGATCGATTAACAGAACTTAAAGATATTACAGATTTTTCTTCATTGAAGTTTGCAGAATGGTATTATGGGCCTCAAAACAGATTGTTAATTTCATCGCAATTGCTCATCAACCCCAATAAAAATTGGATAGAAAGTGGCGTAATTACAGCTGCGTACCAAAATATTCAAGAAAGCCGAATTCAAAGAAAATTTGGAGAATTAGAGCGTTCTTACAGAGAAGAAACTGTTGATGTTTTTAGTTTGAATGGAGATTTTTCTGTTTCATTGACAACAGACAATACTAGAATTTTATCTTATGGTTTTGAATTTGCCTACAATGATGTTGGCTCAAACTCTTATGGAAAAACCCTAACTATTGTTGATGGACGAATTAACGGATTTTCTAATGATTTTAGGGTGCAGTCTCGTTATCCTGATGGAGGGAGTCATTATTTAAGTTCTGCAGTATATTTAGGATACAGACAAGATGTAAGTAGCAAAACAACTTTAAATTCGGGCATACGTTTTACCAATACTAATCTAAGCGCTAAATGGATAGATGAAACGTTTTTAGCCTTACCAACCACAACAACTAAGGCAAACAATGCTGCAATTACTGCAACTTTGGGATACATATACAAACCCAATAGAAATTGGCAAATTAACGGAGTTTTATCTTCTGGATTTCGTTCACCAAATATAGATGATGTTGGTAGAGTTCGTGAAAAAGCAGGCAACATAACCATTCCAAATTTTGATGTACAACCGGAGTTTGCCTATAGTTCAGAAATTAGTATTCAGAAGTTTTTTAACAAAAAAAGATTTCGCTTAGGTGCAAATATCTACTACACCTTATTAGACAACTATATTCAAAGAGATTTTGTATATACTGCAGATGGAAGTGTTTTACAGGTTGAGTTTGATAGAGAATTTGGGAATGCTGTTAATAATCAAAATAAAGGTAACGCCTATATTTTTGGATATACCTTAAACTATTTAGGTAAAATATCTAAAACGATTAATACATCTGGTTTTATTACCTACACAAAAGGTAGAACGTACGATACAGAAGAGCCAATGTCTTCTATTCCGCCATTATTTGGCCAGTTTCAAGTAAACTATCAAAAAGATAAAATTGCAGTTGGAGCAGAATTTCGTTTTAATAGTAAAAAAGATATCGAAGATTTTAACTTTACAGAAGGCATAGACAATCATGAACTAACACCAATAGTTGATGCTAGTGCCAGCAATGACGAAGAAAAGTTTTATGGAACACCAAGTTGGATGACTTTTGGACTTAATGGAAGCTATGATGTAAGCAAAAACTTTTCTATACAGGCAAGATTAGATAATATTTTTGATGAACATTATATAGAATTTGCTTCTGGAGTTTCTTCACCGGGTAGAAATTTATCGGTTTCTTTTATGGCTAATTTTTAATCAATTTTAATATCCAAACATCTTGCTGAGGATGATTATTTCGCATATCACCAGGCACATGTTTTAAGATTTCCAGGTTGTTTATTGCACAAAGGTTTTTAAAGAATTTTGGAGATTGATACGAAGCATACAATCTATTTCCTTCTTTTTTATAATTATGGATTACCAATTTCCCTGCATCATAACTTTCTTTTTCTTGTAGTAAAAGTTTAAAACTATGCACATCTCCATGCGTTGTTAAGAATAAAATACCGTTGTTTTTTAAAACTCTTGTCAACTCTTTCATCCAAGAAAAATGCAATTCTTCTGATAAATGGGTAAAAATGGATATTCCATAAATAACATCCATAGTATTATTTTCAAAAGCTAAAGGAGGTTTTAAATCATTCAATTTAAACTGAATTCCTTTTAAATTTTGGGAGCACCATTTTACGTATTTTGGATTATAATCTGTGCCAAAAATTGAATTACTATGTTCTAAAATTGAGGGTAAATGTCTTATAATTCTTCCTGTTCCACAACCCCAATCTAAAATTGATAAGTTTTCGAATTTTTTGAATTCAGAAATATGGTCTACAAGCCATTTAGCAGTGGGCTGTCCATTGGTGTAAAACTTGTCGTAATTTAAATTAAAGGTTTCGTACAAATAAAAATCTGGGGGCAATACTACATTTGGATTTTGCTGTCTAAAAAGGCGATTGCTTTTTCTGTGAATCCATTTTTGCCTATAAAAATTAATTTGTTCTATAGCTGGCAACAAGTTGTATTTTTGTAGTGTTTTTTTTAACTTAACTTTTTTCATTTCTTCTTTTTACCTTCATCCGTAAAATTATCATTAATAGCACGTTCCGTGGTTATAATGCTCACTAGAATTGATAGTGCTACAAAAATCATAGGTTCCCATTTTAATTCCACTTTAGTAATAGAGGCTAATAAAAGAGCCGCTACAAGTGCAAAGCTACTATATTTTAAAAAAGCTCGGTTAAAGGTAGCATTCGCAAAATCCCAAATTTGTTGATTTTGCATAGCCTTTGGAGTTCTATATCCATACAAATTATTGACTTTTTTTGGCGGAAATTTCCAAAAAATAATACTAATTAAAAACAACACACCATTTGTGGTTAGTACATACGTAAATGAATCCATAATAATTTATTTTTTTAATTTTGCCTACTGCCTACTGCCTACTGCCTACTGCCTACTGCCTACTGCCTACTTTTTAATGGGTCTCATTAATCCCTCTTGTGCAAAAGAAGCAATTAATTTACCATCTCTTGTAAAAATATTACCTTTACACAAACCTCTGGCTCCATAAGCACTTGGAGATTCTGCAGAAAACAGCATCCAATCATCAAATTCGAAATCTCTAAAAAACCACATGGAATGATCTAAACTAGCAGTCATTGTGTTTCCAAAATTGTAATCTTTAGCATTCGGATTAAAAGCAGCATTTAACACATTATAGTCAGAAATATAGGTTAAAATTTGATGTTTTAATCGTAAATCCATTGCTGGTATATCACCTTTTAATTTGAACCAAATTTCCTCTTTTGCAGGTAAATTTTCTCGTTTTGCTGCGTTAGGTAAGTGCACAGGTTTAAAATCAATNGGTCTTTCAATGCTTAAATAAGATTTGATTCTTTTTGATAAAAAATCGCCAAATTGAGCAACGATATCTTCCCAACTTAATAGTTCTTCAGGCTGTTTTATAGTGAAATCCATTTCGGTTTGATGCTCAAAACCATCCTCTTTTTTGTGAAAAGAAGCCGCTAGAATAAAAATGGTTTTCCCTTTTTGAGAGGCTGTTACACGTCTTGTAGAAAAACTACCTCCATTTCGCATCTCTGTAACATCATATTCAATAGGTACAGTTAAATCTCCTGCTTCTAAAAAATAGGAGTGCAATGAATGTAAAAAACGATCACTAGGTATGGTTTTGTACGCGGCATTTACAGCTTGTGCCAAAACTTGTCCGCCAAAAACAATAGCGCTTCCAATAGTTACACTTTCACCAGAAAAGACATTTTTAGCTATAGATTTTAAATCTAATAATTCAATTAATTCTTTGGTTGTTTTCATTGAGGAACTGCGTTTTTAAAAGGAAATTTTTGCTGAAATGGCGTTGGCTGTACACGTTGCAAAAATAACTTTAAAATTTTATTTGTAATNCTTTTTTTATGACGAACATACATTGTTAAATCTTGTGGTTCTGCACCAACAGAACTTTTAATTTCGCTGGCAGTTCTTCCAAAATTAATATGGTTTACCTTTTTCTGTATCGCTATTTCTACATAATCGTATAACATTCTTTGGTAAATAGCATAGGTTCTGTTTTGCTGATAATCAATCCCAACAAAATGCGCATCTAAAGAGTTGTTGTTGATAATGCCAGACATAAAACCAACAATGTTATCGTTTAACCAATAGGTTTTTAGCATATAGTTATCGCCTAATTTTTCTTTAAAATCTTTGTAGGTTTCTAAATTGAAATCAGCCAAATTAAAAGAGGCATTTGTTGCCACTTTTTCGTACAAGTGCGTCATTTTAGGGAGGTGATTTTCTATGTTTTCTAGAGAGATATTTTCGATTTTTAAGGGTTTACTTAGTTGTAACGCTTTTTTTGCTTTTACTCGAAATTTAGTCTTTAACGCTTGCAAATAATCATCAAAATTAAGCCAGTCTTTATCTAAATGTAAAATCATATTGGGTTCTACAGACAAGGGATGATAGCCATAATCTTTTAATTCATTTGTAATAAAAAGAGCTTCGTTTAGAAAATCTTTTAATAGAAAAGCATCTATTTTTAGGTTTTTATCGGAGTTGGTTAAATGTAAAATGGCTTTAGCCAATTCTTTGATAATACTTTTTTTATCTTCAATTGGGTTGATAAAAATGCCATGTTCTCCGCTTACAAATGTGCTTCCACAAATTAAAATCTTTAAAGCTTTGTCATCAGGAAAAATATGTAGTTTTTTACCAAATCGCTTCACTTTTTTAACAAAAGACTCTAAATCATTCTGAATGGCGTCTAAATAAAAATCAATAATTTGGATGGATGCAAATGCCTTTGGTATCGAATTATCATCAACCAAAACAATATATTTAAATTGTATTTTTGAGTGATGTTTTTCAATAGATCTTAAAAAATCTCTATGCAAATACAAGTTGGTTTCACAGTTGAGATGACTCCAGATTTTATCTGAAATTTCATCAATAGACGAAAAAAAAAGTGCGGTATTGGTATTAGAACAAAAATTCAAGAATATGATTTAACGCTATTATGGCGCAAAGATACGACTCGTAAAATTAATGATTTCTAAAAGGTATTGCATAAAAAGGGCAATTATAACTTTTCTTTAACAAAGTTGTGATTAATGTTACAGAAATTGAATAATGTAAAAAGTACATTTGCAAAATCATTGTAATGAATTTATCATTTAGACCAACCAACTAATTATGAGAAAAATAATTCTAGCCATTCTAGGAGTGCTACTAATTGCAGGTGCAGTTTTTTTAGGCAACTACTTTATTGAAAAAAGCCAAAAACCAAAGCCAAAGTTTAAGAAAACCATTAAAACGGTTTTTGTTGAAAATGTAAAGAATTCAGAAATTCCTATTGTATTATCGGCTAATGGTAATTTAGTAGCAAAAAATAAAATTGACATTTTCTCTGAAGTACAAGGGGTTTTAAAAACAGCTAACAAAGCTTTTAAACCCGGTACAAAGTATTATAAAGGAGAAACGCTTTTAAGCATCAATAGCGATGAATTTGTGGCAAGCTTAAATTCTCAAAAAAGTAATTTATACAATTTAATTACCTCTATTTTACCAGATATACGTTTAGATTATGCAAAAGAATTTAAGAAATGGGAAGGTTATTTAAAGAGTTTTGATATTAATAAAACGACGCCTAAACTTCCAGAATTTTCATCAGATAAAGAAAAATATTTTATTTCTGGACGAGGTATTTTAACGGCTTATTATAACGTAAAAAACTTAGAAGTTCGTTTGTCGAAACATCGCATTACAGCACCTTTTACAGGTGTTTTGACAGAGGCCTTAGTAACTTCTGGTAGTTTGGTAAGATCGGGTCAAAAATTAGGCGAGTTTATAGATACTGGGGTTTACGAGTTAGAAGTTTCTATTAATGCTGAGTATGCAGATTTATTAAAGGTTGGCAAATCTGTTGCGTTAACCAATTTAAACGGATCTCAAAATTACGAAGGAAGCGTAGTAAGAATCAATGGAAAAATAGATCAAGTTTCGCAAACTATTAAAGCCTATGTAGATGTAAAACATCCAGATTTAAAAGAAGGAATGTTTTTACAAGCCAATTTGGTAGCAAAATCAGAGACAGACGCTATTCAAATTTCAAGAAAATTATTGATCGATGATCAGTATGTATACACTGTTAAAAACGATAGTATTTTAAGCTTGGCTAAGGTACAACCTGTTTATTTTGGAGCAGAAATGGTTGTGCTAAAAGGATTAAAAAATAATGATAAAATTCTAACCCAAACCTTACCAGGCGCTTTTGATGGAATGATTATTAAGGTTAATAAAAAGAAGTAATTAGATGAAAAAAATAATTACATACTTTATAAAATATCCAGTAGCTGTTAATGTAATCATTGTTGCATTTCTTATTTTCGGTTTATTAGGTGCTTTTAGCATGAAGTCTTCCTTTTTTCCTTTGGTAGATTCTCAACTCATTAGAATTAGTTTGGTTTATCCAGGAGCCTCGCCAGCAGAAATGGAAGAAGGTGTGGTGTTAAAAATCGAAGACAATTTAAAAGGTATTGTTGGTGTAGAAAGGGTAACTTCTGTTTCTAGTGAAAACGCTGCAAGTGTTAATGTCGAGGTAGAAAAAGGTAAAAATATTGATATTGTTTTATCTGATGTAAAAAACGCGGTAGATAGAGTGCCGTCTTTTCCCTCAGGTATGGAGCCTCCCGTAATTGCAAAGGTAGAGAGTATAAGGCCTACCATAAGTTTTACAGTTAGCGGAGAAAATTTATCTTTAAAAGCACTAAAACAATATGCTAGAAATATTGAAAACGATATTCGTGGAATTGAAGGAATATCTCAAGTGGCAATCTCTGGTTATCCAGATGAAGAGATAGAAATTGCAGTTCGTGAAGACGATTTACGTGCGTATAATTTAACCTTTACTGAGGTTGCAAACGCCGTAAGAAATTCGAATATTTTAATTACAGGTGGTAATATAAAAACTACAGATGAAGATTATTTAATTAGAGCAAGTAACCGTTCTTATTACGGAATTGAGTTGCAAAATTTAATTGTTAGAACAGAAACTAACGGAAACATTATTCGATTAAAAGATATTGCAGCAATAAAAGATACGTGGTCAGAAAATCCAGACAGATTATATTATAATGGAAACTTGGCGATAGATATTACTGTTAGCAATACAAATAATGAGGATTTAATTTCATCTGCTGATAATATAAAAGAATACATCTACAAGTACAATCAAGAGCAACAAAATGTACAGTTAAGTGTAACTAGTGATAGAAGCACAACATTAAAAGGAAGAACAGAACTTTTAGCAAAAAATGCAATTTCTGGTATACTTTTAGTCCTATTTTTCTTGGCCTTATTTCTAAATTTAAGATTAGCAATTTGGGTGGCTTTTGGTTTACCTGTGGCTTTTTTAGGAATGTTTATTTTTGCGGCTCAATTTAATGTTACCATTAATGTATTATCGCTCTTTGGAATGATTATCGTGATTGGTATTTTGGTGGATGATGGAATTGTTATTGGAGAAAATATTTATCATCATTATTACGATTTAGGAAAGTCAAAAATTCAAGCGGCCATTGATGGCACAATGGAAGTAATTCCACCAATTGTATCTGCTATTTTAACTACAATTATTGCTTTTTCCACCTTCTTTTTTGTAGATGGTAGAATAGGAAGTTTTTTTGGTGAAGTTTCTACAATAGTAATCTTAACCCTTGCTGTTTCCTTAGTGGAAGCCTTAATCATTTTACCAGCTCATATTGCTCATTCTAAAGCATTAGATAGAAAACGTCTGGAAAATGGCGAAGAGAAAAAAACAAATGCTATTGATGCTTTTTTTAAGAAAATAAATAAAGGAGCAGATACAATATTAGGTAAATTTAGAGACAACTATTTCGTACCATTTTTAAGGTTTTCCTTAAAAAATAAGTTCTTTGTTTTTTGTGTATTTATTGCATTATTATCGATTAGTTTTTCTGCGTTAAGTGGTGGTACTATTAAGAGTTCTTTCTTTCCAAGAATTGCGAGTGATCGCGTTCAGATCACCTTAAATATGCCTCAAGGAACTAATGAAAGAATTACAGATTCTGTAATTTCTTTTATCGAAGAACAAGCGTGGTTGGTAAATAAAGAGTACACTAAAAAGCAAACTGGTAATTTGCAGGTCGTAGAAAATATCATCAAAAGAGTGGGGCCTGGAAGTGCAAATGCAACGTTAAGCGTAAATCTTTTACCAGGAGAAACTAGAGATTTTTCATCACCAGAAATAACCAATGCCATTCAGCAAAAAGTAGGTAAAATTTATGGGGTAGAAAGTTTAGTATTTGGTTCTGGTGGTAATTTTGGAGGAAGTCCTGTTGCAGTTTCTCTGTTAGGAAATAATATTACTGAATTAAAAGCGGTTAAAGACGAATTAAAGGAAGTTTTAGAAAGTAATCCTTTATTAAAAGATGTTACAGACAACGACCCTGCAGGAATTAAAGAAGTGCGCATAAAATTAAAAGACAATGCGTATTTGTTGGGCTTAAATTTACAGTCTATAATGACGCAAGTTCGTTACGGTTTCTTCGGATTTCAAGCGCAACGTTTTCAGCGTGGACAAGATGAAATCAAAGTTTGGGTTCGTTATGATAAAAAAGACAGATCTTCTATCAAAAATTTAGATGATATGCGCATTGTAACTCCAACTGGCGCAAGAGTTGCATTTTCAGAAATTGCAGATTATACTATAGAAAGAGGAGATATTTCTATCAATCATTTAGAAGGAAAACGAGAAATTCAAATTACAGCAGATTTAAAAGATTTAAGTGCTAGTGAAACCGCAATTTTAGATAATATTAAAACCAATATTATGCCTGAAATTTTATCCAAATACCCTACAGTTTCTCCATTATATGAGGGTCAGAATAGAGAAGCAAAAAAAACTACAGATTCTTTAAGTACAGTAGGTTGGGTGGTTTTAGGTTTAATTTATATTGTAATTGCCTTTACATTTCGTTCGTATTCGCAGCCCATTTTATTAATTGTTATGATTCCTTTTAGTATGATTGGTGTTATCTGGGGGCATTACATCCACAATTTTGCGATTGGTATTTTATCTTTTTTAGGAATTATTGCTTTAATTGGTATAATGGTAAATGATGGTTTGGTGTTAATTGGTAAATTCAACAACTATCTAAAAGAAGGTATGAAATATGATGATGCTTTAATTGCGGCAGGTCAATCTCGTTTTAGAGCAATTTTCTTAACCTCGTTAACTACAGTTGCAGGTTTAGCACCATTAATTTTTGAAAAAAGTAGGCAGGCACAATTTTTAATTCCGATGGCTATTTCTATTGCATACGGTATTGCAATAGCAACCGTTTTAACCTTAATAATGTTACCTTTATTATTATCGGTTTCTAACAGTGTTAAAGTGTGGATTAAGTGGTTAAAAACCGGTAATGAAATTACAAAAGAAGAAGTAGAAAGAGCCATTATTGAATCTAAATTTGATCAAGATGAAATTTAAACAAAACACAGTATTTCTTTTTGCTTTTTTCTTGGCAATACAAATGAATGCACAAGAAATTCTAACTAAAAAAGAAGCCTTAGAAATCACCTTAAAAAATAATTTTGGTATTAAAATTGCGACAAATAATTTACAGATCGCAAAAAATAATTCCGATATTTTAAATACGGGGTTTTTGCCTACAGCTGCCTTAACTTCTGGCGCAGACTATCGAAGAAATAATCAAAGTTTAACCTTCACAGACAGAACTACAGGAGAAGATGCGCAAATTTCTGGAGACGGTATCATTACAAAAACCTACAATGCAAGTTTAGGAGTTAATTACACAATTTTTGATGGTTTAGGCAGAAAATACAATTACAAACAATTGCAAGAAACCTATAATTTATCAGAATTACAAGCAAGAGAAACCATAGAAAACACCTATTTACAGTTGTTTACGATTTATTTTCAAATCGCACGTTTATCAGAAAATAAAGACAATTTACAAGAGGCTTTATCGATTTCTAAAAGAAGGTTAAAAAGAGCAAAATACCAATACGATTATGGACAATCTACCAAATTAGAATACTTAAATGCTCAAGTAGATGTAAATAACGATAGTATTACATACATCACTGCAAAACAACAATTGAGTAACGCAAAACGTGGCTTAAATGTAATTTTGGGTGTAGATAAAGAAACCAGTTACAGCGTAGAAACCCAAGTAGCCTACAACACATTGTTAAACTTGGCAGATCTAGAGGAGAAAACAATCGCAAATAATTCGCTTTTAATGCAAAATGAAAAAAATATTGCTATTAGTGAGTTTAATATAAAAGTAAATCAATCCAACTATTTTCCAACCTTAGGTTTTAATGCTTCTTACGGCTTTAATAGAACCGAAAATGAGAACTTAATCAACCCTTTTGGGGCTAAATTAATTACTTCGGATGGCCTAAATGCGGGTTTAAATTTAACCTGGAATATTTTTGATGGTGGAGGTAACAAAACAAGAGTAGCAAATGCAAAAATAGCTTTAGACAATCAACAAATACTGTTAGAGCAACAAAAAGCAAACATTAAAAACAACCTGAAAAATACTTGGGAAAACTATAACAATCAATTGTTTATTTTAAAAGCTCAAGAACAAAATGTGTTGAGCAATCAAAATAATTTCGATAGAACACAAGAGCGTTTTAAACTAGGGCAAATTACATCCTTAGAATTCAGGCAAGCGCAAATTAACTTAATAAATGCAAAAACTGCTTTAAATAATGCCAAGTTTGATGCAAAACTTATAGAACTGCAATTACTACAATTGAGTGGCGATATTTTAAATGTTGAGTTTTAGAGACTGACTTTTGTCATAAATCAACAACTCTAATTAGTTTAATTTTAGCCAAAATTAATACTTATGAGTTTAGTAAATCTACCTTTAGTTTCTTGGACAAATGGCACAATAATGATTGGTGTTTTTGTGGCTGTTGTAATTGGTTTAATTGCAGCAGTTTATACTTTAATGAATAGCGATAAAAAAGCAAAATAACTAATGTGTACTTGTAATTTGTAACCGAGTTTTTAGCTCGGTTTTTTTATGTCTAATCTTATCACTATTTTTATAAAAACTTTAGATAATGACTAACTTTTATGATGATTTAATGACACATTTCGGATATTTTTTCGAAGAAGAATTAATTAAGGAAATTAACGCGTCAGGCATTCAGAAATCTATTTCAAAAAACGAAACCATCATTGACATTGGAGACTATATTAAGTTTATGCCTTTACTTTTAAAAGGAGCCATAAAAATTTTAAGAGAAGATGAAAATGGCGATGAATTGGTTTTATACTACCTAGAAAAGGGAGATACGTGTGCAATGACCCTGTCTTGTTGCTTAGGGCAAACCAAAAGTAAAATTCGAGCAGTAACCGAAACCGATGTCGAGCTAAT
>P_2C_Liq_3_UnCtyDRAFT_100481_pt1 | contig 12034 bp, 3 predicted proteins | sample Pon2CUnioCityCA_3_FD_9720 | JGI IMG/M metagenome (IMG submission 9720)
AGGATACTATTTTTAATAATTTGATAGTTAAAATGGTAGATAACAATAAAATTTATCAAACGAAATTAATAAGTAACTAACTACTTACCTCTAATTTATTTATTTGAAAACAACTTCTTTTACCCCTTTTTGATAATTCACCCCTCTTAGATTGATAAAAGTTTGTTTCATTTCTGCCAGTTTTTGAGTATTAATTTCAGCTAAATTATTTTGTTGTGCTTTATCTTCTTTTAAATTATAAAGTTGTTCGAAAGGAAAATTACCAACCTCGATGCCTACAGCTTTTCTGAAGTTTGTACCCTCATAGGCTGGAATGTATAACCAATCTCTACTTCGAAGCGCTGTTTTTCCAGTAGCTTCAATAATTAAATGCTCTCTTCCTTTTTCTGATTTTCCTAGAAAAGTATTTAAAAGATTTTGACTATCTGTAGTTTTTTCTTCGGTATTTAATAAATCAGCAATTGATGCTAATAAATCCATTTGACAAATCATAGCATCTGACACTTGTGGTTTAATTTTTCCTTTCCAATAGGTAATAAACGGCACTCTTGTTCCCGCTTCAAAAATGCTGTATTTCCCTCCTCTTAATCCTCCTTTTGGATCGTGATTGCCTACTTTTTCAACAGCATCATCATAATAACCATCATTTAAAACTGGCCCATTATCACTTGAAAAAACAATTAAGGTGTTTTCTAAAATCCCCTCTTCTTTTAGGGTGTTCATAAATTCGCCAATTGCCCAATCTGCTTCTAAAATTACATCGCCTCTTGGCCCCATTCCAGATTTACCCACAAATCTTGGATGTGGTGTTCTTGGCACATGGGGCTGTTGCATTGCATAGTATAAAAAAAATGGTTTTTCTTTATGCGTTTTTACATAGGTTTGTGCTTTTTCTAAAAAATGATCAGCCATATCTGTATCTACCCATTTTGCAGCGTCACCTCCTTTCATATAGCCAATTCTAGGAATGCCGTTTACAATACTGCTATTATGCCCATGATGCCATTTCATTGTAAGTAGCTCTGGATTAGAAATTGCAGTAGTTTCGCCTTCAAAATTTTCTTTATAATTTACTTCAATTGGATCATTTTTATCTAAGTTAACTACATGACCATCTTTAATATAAACCGTTGGAACTCTATCTTGGGTAGCTGCTAAAATATACGATTCATCAAATCCAACTTCATTGGGTCCTGGCGTTACTTTTTCATTCCAATTTACAATGCCAGTGCCTAAGCCTAAATGCCATTTTCCAACTATGGCTGTTTGATACCCTTCATTTTTTAATAATTTAGGTAAAGTTTGTTGTGTTGTACTAATTAACAATGGGGCAGTTCCTGGTAAAATTTTAGCGTCTTTATTTCGCCAAGGATACATTCCTGTTAATAATGCATACCTACTTGGTGTACAGGTTGCAGAAGAAGCATAGCCGTTTGTAAATTTAATTCCGCCAGAAGCTAAAGCATCAATATTTGGTGTTTGCAATGCTGTTGCTCCGTAAGAACTTAAATCTCCATACCCTAAATCATCTAAATAGATGATTACTATGTTTGGATTTTTTTCTTTAAAAATTTGAGTTTTATCCTTTGAAGATTTAGAGGAATTACAACTTATACAGACTATAAAAAACGAGCTTAAAAGAAAAAAAAGTGATTTAGATATATACATAGAGAAAATGAAATTAAATAACATTTCAAATCTAAAATATTAAAAATTTAAAAATATTATTTTATGTAACATTTTACTTTTTGATTGTAACATAAAACATACTATCCCTTTTTTTTTACTATTTGTTACAATAGTAAAACTATATGATACAATGAATAGCTAAATGCATTCACATTTAAAATACTTTTGATTCAAAACAACTTGAAGGTAATAATTTAAACAATTGTATGAAAATCACAAACAGCACTTCTAACAGACAAAAGTTATCGATTATATTATTCGCGCTAATATGCTCTAGCTTTAATGGGTTTACACAAATAACTTTTCAACCTTCACCAAGTTTTTTTAGAACAGATAGAGAGTTGCCACTAACAGAAATATCTACTAGTAATATTATAAATGTATCCAATTACGGAGCTATTGTTAACGATGGAATTGATGATACGCAAGCAATTACAAATGCATTAAATGCTGCTAAAAATGCCAATACTCCAACAGAAGTTAGATTTGAACCAGGAATCTATGAGGTTTCTGGAATTACTGGAGATTCACACACGTTTGAACTTTTAAATGCCAATAACATTGTCCTTAATGGTAATGGGTCTGAAATTTTATTAAATAATCCCACAGTAGGGTTTTTAAAAATAATCGATAGTGAAAACATAATTGTAAAAGATTTTACTATAGATTATAGCACATTACCTTTTACACAAGGAAAAGTGGTAGAAGTTAACGCCGGACAAAATTATTTTTTATTGGAAATAGATGAAGGTTTTCCTATGATTAATCAGCCTCATCTAAGAGATTCCCCACAAGCTTGGGGAATGTTGAAAAATGCAGATGGCAGTCTTAAAGACGGCGCTCCTAACTTATTTAAACCAAGAAATAGCCCCTTTCAATTTATAAGAACCAGAACATTTAAATACAATTTAAATTCTGGAATTGAATTTGTAGAAGTAGGTGACAATTTCGTATATATTGGGAGGTACAATGGAAAAACAATTTTTAATACTACAAATTGCAAACAAGTAACGTATATGGGCATCACAAGTTATGCTAGTCCTGCAGGAAGTTATAACGCATTTGGAAATAGAGAATGGAATATTTTAAATTGTAAAATTATGATAAAACCAAACTCAGGAAGATTACACAGTGCAAATGCAGATTGTATTCATGTTAGTGGTGGTTTCGTAGGTCCTTGGGTACAAGGATGTGAATTTAGTGGGTATAGTGATGATGCAATGAATATTAAACATACCAAAAGAGATATAGTTACTGTAAACTCACCAAATCAAATAGTTTTAAAATATGAGGTAGCTGTAGGTGATGTATTACGTTTTTATAACCCAAGAGATGGCATTGATTTAGGAACAGCAACAGTTACAAGCGCACAAAATATAGGCAATAGTGAATTTAGAATTAATTTATCTACTCCCATAAATATTACAAACACCAGCACTCATCAGCTTGGTGATAAGTGTTATATAGATTCAAGGTCTAATGAATCATTTGTGATACGAAATAATACTTTTAAAAACGCCAGAAGATATGGTCTTCTTTTGCAAAGCACCTATGGAATTGTAGAAAATAACCAATTTGAAAACTTGAGTACTGGAGGAATTGTTATTAAAAATGCAGTAGATTGGGCCGAAGGTTTTGTAGTAAATCAAATAAAAATTGATGGAAATACCATCAAAAATTGTGGCTATGATAAAACTTATTTAGATGAAGCTGAATCTGCTGCAATTTCTACAAGAGTATATAAATTAGGTACTCCCTGTCTGGAAGGTATTGATTTTTGTGGAGAATTACCTTCTAACTGGCAAGGGCATACAAATATTACTATTACGAATAATACGATTAGTTATAATAAAAAAGGGCTTCAAATAGAAAATGTAGACACAGGCTTAATTAAGTGTAATACAATTACTCCTAATAATTCCTTTTCAGGGGTTAATTTAGGGGATGTTTTTTTAAATAACAATTCAAATCTTGTAGTTCAAAATGAAAATTGTAGTTTATCGGATGTTTCCTCCACACAAAGATATGTTAGTGCAGATGGAAATGATGACACAGGAAGTGGTAGCTCTGGAAATCCATATTTAACACTTTCTAAAACAATCTCAGAATCTTCAGATGGAGATAAAATTATTATAGTTGGTACGATAACACAAAATAGCCAAATTGCATTCAATAAAGCCATAACTTTTGAGGGGACTTCTAATGCCATAATTCAAAGTACTGGTGCAAATAGATTATTTAATATTACTGCTGATGCTGCTAAGACTATTACATTTACAGATATTACTTTTCAAAACTTTAATTCTGCATTTCAAGGCTCAGTTTTAAATCATTCTTCACAATCAGGAATGACACTTACTTTTACCAATTGTAATTTTTTAAATAACTCAACCTCTTCTGACAATGGTGGAGGTGCACTTTATATTGCTCAATCTTCTACAACTGCTAATTTTACAGGTTGTACTTTTTATAACAACGCTGTAATAACTTCAACAGCACCGAATGCAAGAGGTGCAGCCATCCATTTTCTTGGACAGGCAAATTCAACTATTACAAATTGTACCTTTTCTGAAAATAAAATTACCAAGACAGGTAATTTTGACGGTGCAGCCATAAGAGTAAATTCAAATGATAACGTTATAACAGTTCAAAATTCTCTTTTTTATAATAATAAAACAGATAATGGAGATGGAGTTGTCTCAGATTGCAGTGGAGTTACAGGAGCAACATTAAACTTTTTAAATTCTCTTGCACAATACACAAATAATGTTGATTTATCTACTGAATCAAATATGGCAGCCGATTTCACAAATACCACATTTACATTTGTTAGTCCAAACCTAACTTACACAGCTGCAAATGATCTAGCAACTGAGGCAGGAAATGATACTCCCATCGATTTTGGTAGTTATAATAATGATGTTGGAGCTTGGGATTCAGGCATCAATATTTTTGAAGGAACTACATCTATCTTATGGTCAGAAGATTCAAACTGGTCAAGTGGAACTGCTCCTGTTGGAGATGGTATAGAAAACATAGCTATTATTGGTAATATCTGTAATATGTTTTCTGCTGGAGTAGCAGTTAATGATATAAAAGTTACTACTGAGTTAAGAATACAAAATCAAAACGTATTTATCGTAAATGGCGAATCTGATGTAACAGGTACTGTTCGTTATTTTGCTAATTTACAAGATAATGCAGACCCAGCAAAGGCTTGGCATTTAGTTTCATCGCCATTATCTGGAGAAGTTTTTGACGTAGCTTTTGCAGATAAAAATGACATTGCTACTGGTAATGGTAGCAATAGAGGGATTGCAACATATAATCCAGGAGCAACAGGAAGTACTGCTTGGACCTATTTCTCGGATGCAAATAATAGTATTACTGCTACTTCTGGTCAAGGTTTTTCTATGAAAATAACTCCAGATGGAATTACTTTTGCTGATGGAGGAGGAGAATACGCTGATAATGCTGTTGGTTTTGAGGGAGATTTTAATACAGATAATGCAGGTGTTACAGTTAGTACCCCAACTACTGGTTTTAATTTGTTAGGGAATCCCTATACAGCGCATGTAAATAGTGCTACATTTTTAGGTGCTGCTACAAGTTCAAATATTGACCAATCACAAATTTGGGTATGGGATCAAACGTTAAATAGTAGAGCAGGAGGTTATGAAGCTAAAATGTCTGGAGAGTCTTTTATATTAGCACCAGCCCAAGGCTTTTTTGTAAAAGTAAATACTATAGGGAGTGTTAATTTTGCTGAGTCAAACCAAGCTACAACAGGAGGAACATTCCAAAAAACGTCAAGAACCAAATTAAAATTACTAGTTTCAGACAATGCAAATAGCCGTTTTGCAAAATTATATTTCTTAGAAGATGCCACCAAAGGTTACGACTTTGGTTGGGAAGGAGAAGTTTTTGGAGGAGTTACCAATGATTTTGAACTTTACACACATTTAGTAAACGACAATCAAGGTAAAAAATACCAAAAACAATCTTTACCAAAATCTGAGCTTGAATCTTTAATAATACCAGTAGGAGTTCTTGCTGATGCAGGTAAAGAGCTAATATTCTCTTTAGAAATATCAAATTTCCCCACAGACATTAAAGTGTATTTAGAAGATAGATTCAACAACACCTTTACCGAAATTTCAAATAATAAAACTTATAAAGTTTCATTGTCAGAAAAATTAAATAGTATTGGTCGTTTTTATCTCCATACTTCATCAAGTGCTTTAAGCACAGCTACTTTTAATACAGAGAACATTAGAGTTTATGCAACAAACAAATCTACATTAAGAATTGCAGGTTTATCTCAAGGAAAAACAAGAGTAAAGTTGTTTAACATTTTAGGCAAGCAAGTATTAAATACTTCTTTTATTTCTAGTGGTGTTTATGACGTTAATCTTCCAAAATTAACTTCTGGTATTTATATTATTCAGTTAGAAAATGTAAACGGAGCATTAAATAAAAAAATTGTTTTAGATTAAATTTATAAATCAATAAAGTATAAAATTAATTATTTTTCTGCTCTAGTACTTCTTTTAGTTGCTCAATGTATTTACTAGGTGCCATTCCTTTTTCTTTTTTAAATAAACTGATAAAATGGGCATAACTATTAATCCCAACTGCATCCATGGCTTCTTGAACTCTATCACAGCCATCATCAAACATTTGAACGGCTTTTTCTATTTTTATGGAGTTGATAAATGCTGTTGTATTAAGCCCAATCAAAGATTTTAGTTTTCTATGCAATTGCATTCTACTTAAACCAAGCTCTTCTGATAACTCTTGTACTGAAAAATTTGGCTCAGACATTTTTTTCTTTACAATTTCTACCAAATTTTTCACAAACTTTTGATCGTAAGAGACATAATGAGTTTCTGTTTTATTCGATGATCCTTCAACTATATATTTCCTAAAATTATTTCTAGTTTTTATAATGTTTTTAACCTTTTGAAGTAGCTGGGAGCTATTAAATGGTTTAGAAATATAATCCCAAGCGCCTACTTTTAAACCTTCATTAGAAAAATCTTCTCCAGATTTTGCAGTTAACATTAATACTGGAATATGAGAGGTTAAAATATTTTTTTTAATGCTTCTACACATTTCGATACCATCTAATTCTGGCATCATTACGTCCGAAATTATAATATCTGGTATTTCTTTTATAGTTATTTCTAATCCTTCTTTTCCATTATTTGCCTCAAAAACATTATAATCACTTTTTAGAATATTTTTTAGATACTTTCTTAATTCATAATCATCTTCTACAACTAAAATTTTTTCTTTATCCTCTTCCTCTTCCTCTTCTTCTTCAATCTGTTCAATAAAATCTCCAGGAATGTAGTCTTTAGGTAGATTGTAAGGAATATCTTCTTTTGTTAAGTATTCTTCTTCAGAAAAAGCTTTCGATGAGACAGGCAACGTTATCATGAATTCTGTACCACCTAAGGAGCTATTTAATACATTTATTTCTCCTCTGTGAGCTTCTATAAGAGATGAGGCTAAATGAAGACCTATTCCAGAAGAAGACCTTTCTTTTCCATGAAAATGTCTTTGAAAAATTTTCTTTTTATCTTGTTGCGATATTCCTTTTCCACTGTCTTTTATTAAGATTACAAAATACTCTAACTCTTGTTTCCAAGTAGGTTTTATTTCTATTTCTATAGTTCCATTATTAGGTGTGTATTTAAAAGCGTTTGATAAAAGATTATAAATTACTTTTTCTACAATATCTTTATCAAAATGACAGAAGTAACTTTCAGGAGAGATCAACTTTAAATCTATGCCTCTAGTTTTTGCTTGCCAGGCAAAAGATTTTGAAATTTCTTCAACAAAAAGACACATATCATTTCTAGAAACTTTTAGAATGTTTACGCCTGAATTTATTTTCCGAAAATCTAATAATTGATTCACTAAATTCATTAATCGATTTGTGTTTCTAGATACAATATTGTAACAAAAATCTTTATATTCTTGAGTTATATTTCCTTTAATTAAATCGTTAAGAGGTCCAATAATTAACGATAAAGGTGTTTTAAATTCATGAGCAACATCTGTAAAAAAAATTAATTTCATTTCATTAATTTCTTTTTCTTGCTCATTTTTAAGGTTAGAAAGTGCTATCTGATTTCTTAGTTTTTCTTTGTTTAGCCAAAAATAGACTAGGGTAAATAAAATTGAAAATGTGATTAAGAAATAGGTTAAATAAGCCCACCAAGTATTCCAAGGGGCTGGCTGAATAGTAATTGAAATTTCTCTGGCTTCATTAGACCATTGACCATCAGGGTTTGTAGCTTCAATTAAAAATGTATAATTGCCAGAAGGTATGTTAGAATAACTTGCATAACGTTTTGTGTTGTTTACTATTTGCCACTCTTTATCATAATTAACTAGCTTGTATCTGTATTTGTTTGCTTTTACATTGGAATAATTTGTACTTGAAAATTCAATTGAAAAGTCGTTTTGCTTATAATTAAAATCTAATTCATTGGTTTTATTTAGTCTTTTATCCAATAAAACAGCACCAAATATTTCTTGATTTACTTCAACTTTTTTATTGTTCACAAAAAGTTCTGTAAGTGAAATTTTTGAAGGAAATGAATTGGTCTTTAATTCGGTAGATTTAAAATAATTGATACCCGAAATACTTCCAAAAAAAAGTTCTCCTTTACTGTTTTTAGAAATTGCTTCTGTAAATGTGTTGGTAAGTAAGCCATCGTAAAAGTTAAATTTGTTGGTTACTTCTGTTTTCATAGAATATTTTATAATTCCTTGCGAGTTGGTTAGCCAAAGATTTGAAAACTCATCAGCCACTATACCCATAATTTTTTTATTCTGAATGTTTTCTGCTAATATTGACTCAAATTTATCTTTGCCTGATTTCTTAACTAATAAACCAGTATCAGTTCCTACATAAAGTGTGTTTTTATCATCTTCATAAAAGCACCAAATAGAATTATTGGGGATGTGATAAGAACCTATCATTTCTTCATTATAATTTTCTACAGAAATAATATCACCAAATTTATCTAGGTTAATTTTAAATAATCCATTAGAGATAGTTCCTACCCAAATGCATTGCTGAAGGGCATCAAATCGTAAAGAAAAAACACGAATGTTTCTTAAGTATTCTAAATTTTGAAATTTCTTATGAATCCAACTCGATTTATTTTTATTTTTGAATAATAAACCTTTGAAAGTACCATAATATTCATTCCCAAAATTATCTTTACAAAAACTGGTAACAAATAATGCATCATCTGTATTGGCATTTTTAAAAATGGGTACAATTTCAAATTCATTTTTTTGAGAGTTTTTCTGTCTATATAAACCTCTAGTGGTTGCTAAATGAATTTTTCCATTTAAAGTATCTACTCTAAATGCTTTTGCATTTTCTGGAATTTTAATTTTTTCTGTAGTGTTTGTTTTAAATGTATAAACATAAAAATTACCAGCTTGTAAGCCATAATAAACTTTAGTGTTGTTTGCAAACAGTGTTCTTACATGACCTAATTTATCGATCGGTAAACTTTTAAATTTTTTATTATCTAAATTGATATATAAAAGCCCTCTTTTATTCGCAATCCACAATGTATTCGATTGATCTTTAAAAATAGAAACTAAAGGATTGTTAGAAAGTGAATATTGATTAATTTCATTTACGGCTTCAACTTGAAGTGCTTCCATACTATCAAGAGAAACGTGTACAATTCCGTCTTGAAATGTAGTAAGCCATAAATCATTATGAACACCTTCTTCCATAGACAGGATATTACTGTCAACATTAATACTTTTAGGAAGTAAAGTTTTGTTGCGAATTTGATACAATCCATTTACTCCACCAATCCAAATCTCACCTTTCAAGGTTTCAACGATTGTGTTAAAAGAAGTATGGTCAGAATCTCTAATTAAGCTGTATTCATTATTTTGATATAGCCAAACACCAATATTTGTTATATAAATAGTATCTCCGTTTTTTAAAATTTTAATTTCTTTAACATCTAAACCGGTTAAAGGTGTTTGTATAACTTCAACAGAAAATGAATTTTTATTTTCTACAACTTTAAAAAGACCTTGACTGCAGGCCACTAGTATTTCTCCTTTAGAGTTCTGTTTAATATCATTAATGATTTCATAATTATTAGGTGCTTTTATTCGGGCTATTCTTCCATCTTCCAGTGAATAATAGTTTAAACCATAACCGTCTGTCCCAATCCAAATCCGTTTTTTTTGGTCTTCAAACAAGGTTCTAATTCTATTACTAGACAAAGTAGCTACATTATTATTATCATGAAAAAAATTTTCTATTCTGTAGCCATCATATCTATTCAAGCCATCATAAGTAGCAATCCAAATAAACCCTTCAGAATCTTGTATAATTTTACTTACATCATGTTGAGACAAACCATCTTTTACAGTTAAAGAATTAAATTGAAATCTTTGTCCAAAAACAGACGAAAAAGTATGTACAATAAAAATAAAAATTATAAAATGCTTCTTCATTTAATTAGTAATGCTGTTTTATTTCTTTTACCAAATTACGCAAATAAAAATGAAAAAAACTTAGTGAAACACTAATAAATATTGAGTTTGTTACATTTCAGGAAAACAATGTTACATAACAAAACACCCTAAAGACAGCCTTTTTATAATTTTGAACATGTAAGTTTCAATGTTTTGCTAACATATAATAAAATACCTCTTTATGTTACAAAAAAATGAAAACAGTGAGTCAGAATAATTAATAAAAAACTAAAAATTATGAAACAAAAAAACTTATTAATTGCATGTATTTGCTTTTTCTTAACAGCTAATTTTTTTGCTGCTGATATTTATGTTAGTGCAAGTGGCGATGATACTACTGGTGATGGAACAGTAGGAAATCCTTATGCTACCATCAATCAAGCCTTTTCGGTTGCAGCCAATAATGATGTTATAAAAATAGTAGGGACTATTTCCACAACAACCTCAACATCCATCTCAACTGTAGATAATAAATCTATTACTATAGAGGGTGTAGATGCAACTGCTACAGTCACTGGTTTCAGTGGTACAGCTCGTATTTTTAATATTAATACTGCTTATTCAGGGACTGTAACATTAAGAAATCTTATATTTTCAAACAATACAACAAGTAATAATTATGGTGCAACAGTTTTACTTAACAATCAATCAGGTGCTACTGTTATTATTGAAAACTGTTCTTTTACAGGAAATTCAGCTACAACAGACATTTCAACTAATGGTGGTGGAGCAATAGCGATGTTAAATGGAACTTTAACGATTACGAATTCTTATTTTTCAGCGAACACCACAGCTGGGCAAGCAGGTGGTGGAGCAATTTATATTACGGGTTCTACTAATTCAACAATAACGGGTACAACTTTTTATAACAATACAACTACAAATTCAGCTGCCAATAAAGGTAGAGGAGGTGCAATAAATTTTAATAACTCAGGTACTACCTCTAATTCAATAACAAACTGCACTTTTTTTGAAAATAAAGTTGCACAAACAGCAAATTTTCATGGTGCAGCAATAAGAGTTAATTCAACTTCTACTTCTACTACTGTTTCAGTATCGAATTCACTTTTTTACAATAATTTGTCAAACAATGGCACTGGGTCACTTTCGGATTTTAATGGACCTGGTCAACCAACAATGAATTTTACAAATTCATTAGGGCAATATGGCAACAACATTGATGACACAACAGGTTCTATTATTAATAATGGTGGTGCAGCTGGGATGAATACTGGAGCAAATTTATCATCTTCAAATTTAACTTGGAATGGAACACTAAATAAAGTAACATTTACAGCACCATTAAGTATTTTAAATAATACTCCAATAGATTTTGGCTCAGACAATAATGATGTAGGTGCATGGGATTCAAAAATTAATTTATTTAAAGGAACTACAGATTCAGATTGGGCAACAGGTGTAAACTGGTCATCAACTGCAGCTCCTACTTCTTTAGAAAATGTTACGTTATTATCAGATTCTCCTGCCTTAGTGATTGGAGGTGCTACAAATGCAACAATTAATAATTTATCTGTAGATGCTTCAAGTTCATTAACTATCAACTCAGGAGGTTCGTTAATCGTAGACGGAACTTCATCAGGTAATGTAACCTACAACAGAAACCTTGCAACAACAAACTGGTATTTGGTTTCTTCACCATTTGCAGGAGAAACTATGACATCTATCAGAGCAAATAACACACTTGCTGATGGATCTGGAGACGGAAGAATTGGTTTTGCTCCTTATGATGATTCTCAAGCTTTGGGTTCTAAATGGACATATTTTACAAATACCTCAAATGATGCATTAG